>Ga0222712_10001215_pt1 | contig 32729 bp, 23 predicted proteins | sample C33_657DmetaG_FD_165043 | JGI IMG/M metagenome (GOLD analysis project Ga0222712, IMG submission 165043) | Estuarine water microbial communities from San Francisco Bay, California, United States - C33_657D | ecosystem: Environmental > Aquatic > Marine > Unclassified | place: USA: California...
ATCAGGAGAGATACATATCATAAATTAATCACTCTTCCAATGAATTTTTTCTCTCAACGTAGAGTTGGAGAATTAAATAGCAGGTTATCTGCAGATCTTTCTCAGATTCAAGATGCAATAACTACTACCCTAGCCGAAATGATCAGGCAGGTTATCATATTTACAGGAGGAATTATTTTTCTAGTATTAGTTTCAGGAAAATTAACATTAATGTTGCTAGCCGTTCTTCCCATTTTAGTAGCTGTAGCAGTTGTTTTTGGCCGTTTTATCAGGAAAATAAGTAGGCAGGCTCAAGATCAACTTGCGGTATCAAATACAATTGTGGAAGAAACACTACAAGGTATCTCCAATGTAAAAGCATTCGTGAATGAAGCTTTTGAAGTTGGACGATATAATAAAAGTATTCGGGAAGTTGTAAAGATTGCAATGCGGGGGGCAAAGTTTCGGGGTGTATTTGCCTCTTTTATCGTTTTTTGTTTATTTGGTACCATTGTTTCTGTTGTTTGGTATGGTTCTCATTTAGTTCAGGCTGGTGAGATAAGCATAGCCAGTATGTTTACCTTTATTCTTCTTTCTACTTTTGTAGGTGCAGCAATGGGTAGCTTTCCTGAACTTTATGCTACGATGCAGAAAGCATTTGGAGCAAGCGAAAGGGTTTTAGAAATTCTTGCTGAAGTGAATGAACCCATTTCTATGGATATTGAAAAGAATAGTATTGTTAATCATATTCAGGGTAATCTAGAATTCAAAGATGTAGTTTTTGCCTATCCTTCTAGAAAAGAAATAACCGTTCTAAATGGTGTATCATTTGAAGCCAAAAAAGGTGAAAAGGTGGCTATAATTGGACCCAGTGGTGCCGGAAAATCAACTATTGCTAGCTTAATTCTTCGATTTTATGAAACTCAAGGTGGACAATTATTATTTGACGGAAAGCCCTCTATTGATTTTTCATTAACTGATATTAGAAATCAGGTAGCTATCGTTCCACAGGATGTTCTGTTATTTGGAGGTACAATTCGTGAAAATATAGCGTATGGCCGATTAAATGCTAGTGAAGAAGATATAGAGATTGCTGCTAAACGGGCAAATGCACATGATTTTATTGCTGGTTTTCCTGAAGCTTATGATACATTAGTTGGTGAAAGAGGGGTAAAACTTTCTGGTGGACAACGACAACGAATTGCTATTGCAAGGGCTCTTTTAAAGGATCCTGCTTTATTAATTCTAGATGAAGCAACCTCATCACTCGATTCAGAATCAGAGCGTTTGGTGCAAGAAGCACTAGAAGAACTAATGAAAAACAGAACTTCCATTATTATTGCACACCGACTTTCAACCATTCGCGAAGCTGATAAGATCATTGTATTAGAAAAAGGTAAAGTAGTGGAAAGTGGTAATCATTCTGCGTTAATGAAAAACAAAGAAGGCCTATACCGTTATCTTAGTCAGTTGCAACTTGAAAACCAGGAAATTAAGTCTGAATAAAGACATCTATTTTTAAATAATTATTTGTCCGAAAAGAATAATCTATGAATTTGACCATTTGGGGCGCTGCCAGACAAGTTACTGGTAGTATGCATTTATTAGAAACTGAAAACTATAGCATCTTAATCGATTGTGGCCTAGATTATGAGAAAGATACATGGGTTGAAGAGAATGAGCAATTTCCATTTTCACCGGCTGAGATAGATCTAGTAATTCTTACTCATGCCCATATTGATCATTCTGGTAATTTACCAACCCTTGTTCGTTTAGGTTTTGAAGGACAGATTTTATGTACCGCTCCTACTGCTGACTTAACCGAATTACTTCTTCTTGATTCTGTAAATATTTTCCTTAGTAGACAAAGAAAAACCCGTAAAGGGAAAAAAGGATTTTCTTCTGGGCCTAAACCTCTTTATCTTCAAAAGCATGTAATGGAAACCGTTGATCGTTTTGTTGCAATTTCTTTTAATAAGGAATTTCGAATCAATGGACAGATCAGCTTGATATTTATTCCGGTAGGTCATCTATTAGGTGCTGCAGCTGCGATTTTGACTATTGAAGAACATGGAGTAAAGAAAAAAATTGCTTTTAGTGGAGACATTGGCAGAAAAAATTATCCTGTTTTACAAGATCCTGAACCACTTCCTGAAGTTGATTATCTAGTTTGTGAGTCTACCTATGGCGGCAGAATGCATAAATCAATACAAAGCGTTGAGGAATTACTAACTGAAACTGTGAATGAGACCTGTGTAAAATCTCCAGGTAGATTGATCATTCCAGCATTCAGCGTAGGTCGTACCCAAGCATTGGTTTATTCACTTAATAAAATATTCAGTAAAGGATTACTACCTAAAATTAAAGTATTTGTAGATAGTCCTATGGCTAGCTATGCTACTGATATCTTTAGAAAACACCATCATCTGGTGAATCGGGAAGCTCAGGATTTTTACAGGAGTTCAGGTGATGAGTTTGAGTTTGATAATCTTGACTATATTCAAGATATGAATGCAAGTAAGGCTATATCTAACTATTATGAACCTTGCATCATTATTTCATCTGCTGGTATGCTTGAAGGCGGCAGGATTCAGGATCATCTGTATTACAATATTTCAAATTACTATTGTACCATTCTATTTATTGGATATTGTGCAAAAGGAACTTTAGGACATCGCTTACTTCGTGGAGATCCTGTTATTAATTTAAGACATAGGGAGCTGTCGGTTTTTGCAACAATTAAGCAAACGGATCTGTTTAGTGGACATGGTGATCATAATGATCTGGTGAATTTTGTTAAGCAGCAGCATCCAGCAAAATTAAAAAAGGTATTTCTAGTTCATGGAGAAATAAATTCTATGGAAAGCCTCAGTAATTCCTTAATTGAAGAGAATTATCAAGTTGAAATTGCAAAGAAAGGACTCAGCTATCAACTTGATTGATTTTAGTTTATGTGATGAATTAATAATCCAACATCAAATTTAGGTTCAAACCAGGTAGATTTAGGAGGCATTAATCCCCTTGTTTCCTTTATATTTTAGATTAAACTTGCGGCGATGTGATTACTCCTTGCTGTTTTTAAAAAAATCAATGATCAAATTAGCTAATTCAGTACCTATTCTTTCTTGAGCTTCATTTGTTGAGGCTCCAATATGTGGAGTTAATGAAACATTGGGATGAGATAACAGATCCTGGCGAGGATTTGGCTCATTATCAAAAACATCAAGACCTGCAAAACCTACTTTGCCAGACTTTAAAGCTTCTAAAAGAGCGTCTTCATCAATGGTCCCTCCTCTTGAGCAATTAACTACTCCAACACCGTCTTTCATTATTGAAAACTCATCTTTTCCAAGAACAGGTTTTTCTGAAAATGGAACATGAAGACTGATAAAGTCAGACTCTTTGATTAATTGATCAAAACTAACTGAGTTTATAGGACAATTAACACGAGTATTTCCGCTGAGAACAAGTTCAAGTTCGGAAGGGATTTGAAAGAGATCATAAGCAAGAACATCCATTCCTAGGCCTAATGCAACTTTTGCTGTTTCGCGTCCGATACGACCGAAACCTATTATGCCCATTTTCTTGCCACGAAGCTCTATACCTTTAGCATATGCTTTCTTTAGGTCATTAAATTTGGTATTGCCTTCAACAGGCATTTTGCGGTTAGAGTCTTGTAAAAAGCGGATACCGGTAAAGAGATGTGCAAATACTAATTCGGCAACTGAAAGAGAGGATGCAGCCGGAGTATTTACAACCGCCAGACCTTTATCTCGTGCATAATCTACATCAATATTGTCCATACCTACACCACCACGACCGATCAATTTAATATTCGGACATGCATCTATTAGTTCTTTTCTAACTTTAGTAGCACTACGAACTGTAATGCCATCATAGTTTTTTAAACCTTCTGCAAGTTCTGCCTGAGGGATATGATTAGTATCAACCTGAAAACCTGCTTTCTCTAATAATTCTTTACCGATTGGATCAATGCCATCATTGGCGAGTATACGAAACATAAATTATTGAATTTATTGATGCTATAATTATTAATATTTTAAATAAATAGAATTGAATCATACTGAATCAGTATAATATCATTCAATTTTTAACGAATTTTTTCTGCAAATTCTTGCATTGCATCGATTAGTGCATGTACACTGGTTATTGGTAATGCATTATACATGGATGCACGAAAACCCCCTACACTTCTATGTCCTTTTATTCCAATGATATCACGATCTTCTGTAAATTTCAGAAATGGCTTCTCTAATTCGGGATTCTCCATTACAAAACAGAGATTCATCCTAGAACGGTCTTCAATGCTGCAAGTACCCTTAAACAAAGGGTTACGATCAATTTCTTTGTAAAGTGCATCAGATTTAGCTATATTTTCTTTTTCAATCTCGGATACACCGCCTTTAGATTTTAACCAGCGAAGATTCAACATTGAAACATAAATGGAAAATACTGGAGGTGTATTGTACATTGATCCACCTTCAATCTGAACTTGATAATCTAGCATTGAAGGAATTTTTCGATCAATCTTACCTAATATTTCATCTTTTACAATAACAAGTGTTAATCCGGCTGGCCCCATATTTTTTTGAGCACCAGCATATATTAAACCAAATTGGGAAATATCAATTACCCTACTGAATATATCTGAAGACATATCACAAACAACAGGGACTGAAGTTGAAGGAACAGTCATTAATTCAGTTCCATAAATGGTATTATTTGAGGTATAATGGAAATATGCAGAATCTGCAGGTATTATAAAATCTTTAGGAATAAATGAAAAATTATCATCTTTTGATGAGGCAATAACATTTACATTTCCAAATATTTTAGCTTCTTTCAAGGCTTTAGTTGCCCAAACTCCTGTATTTAGATATGCTGCTGTTTGTCCTTCAGCTAATAAATTCATTGGAGCCATAGAAAATTGTAAACTTGCTCCTCCTTGTAATAAAACAACTGAATACCCTTCAGGAACATTTAATAATTCCTTAACCAAAAGAATTGTTTCATCAACTACAGCTTCAAATTCAGGAGAACGATGTGATATCTCAAGAATAGATAAACCTGTACCATTAAACTCAAGAACAGCCTGTGAGGCTTGCTTGAAAACTTCCTGTGGCAAAACGCAGGGACCTGCACCAAAATTATGTGTCATATTCTTAAATTTATGCCGCAAAAATAACAGAATAATTTGACACCTTATAGGTTTTTAGCGCTTATTGAGAATAGATGACAAATCAATTACTTGCTTTTTAACTTTGCGATCACCCGGAAGTTAAACATCCTTGAAGTAAGATAATTTGGTACAGCATATTGATTGGCCATTTTGTCATTTAACCATAAATAAGAGGTGGTATTCTTAAAATTAAGTAGGTTGAAAAGTTCTGCATGAAGGCTTAGGGTCTGAAAATATTTTTTAATAAATATCGATGTTTTTTTTCCTTCCGGATCAGCCAAATCTTTTGAAAAACCAATATCTGCGCGTTTATAGGCTGGGATTTTAAACACATCGGTATGGCGAGTAGGTCCAGGTGGACCAATAGGTAATGCAGAAGAATAAATTAAGTTAAGATGTACTTTATAAGTTGGATTTTGTATTAATCGATCCTGGAACATCATTCCTATATTAAATAATTGATCTGTAGGTCTTTTTAGATATCCAGGCCTGATTATAATTTGATTTCCTGATAAAGTCTTTGCAAAATAAAAGTCATCCTGAATATCTTCTTCAGTTTTCATAATGGATATACGGAAAGTGGATTCTAAATCCTTTGCAAAATTCCCACTAATACTTAAATCTGCACCAGCAGCATAACCCTTTGAAGTTTTATCTGAAAGATATCTTATTTTTAGGTCCTCAATTTTATAAGGTGTAATTCTGCTTAGTACCTTATAGTAAATTTCAGAACTGAATTTTAAACTTGTTCCTAAGCCCTTAAATTTATAATCAGTGCCAGTAATAAAATGAAATGATTTTTGCGCTCTTGCAGCAGCATTTAGGCTTCCATTGTAATTTTTAATTTCTCGATAAAATGGAGCTTGATTGTAAGTTCCTGCAGAAAATCGCAAGAGTAATTGTTCGTTGTATCCAGGTTTAAACATTAAGGATAACCTCGGACTGATCATGTTTTCTTTAGAATACGTGTTATAATTAAATCGTGCCCCTGCGGTCATCATTAAGTTGGGCATTAAATTGAAGGTATTTTGAATAAAACCGCTAAAACGCTGGATATTCACCAAATTTTGTTGATTAATAAGACCTGAATACGTCCAATTTCCCTGAGCAGGAAATGAGTACCCACTGGTATCTAATGCTGTATATTCATCTAGCCGATCATTAATTTGATCTGATTGAAAGCGCATACCCATCTCAATAAAGGAGCTTTTAACTTGCTTATACATTCGTAATTCAGTATTGTAGATCAACGATTTTAAATAATTATTAAAAAATGTCTGATTAGAGCCCATTCCTAATAAGCTTCCACCATTTTTTTGACTCAAACCTCCGCCCTGCTTTTCATTAAAAGAATACCAACCCAGTAAGTTTGCCTGTTCGTCTTCACTGATAGAAGCAATTGAATTTATCCATTTAAAATTCAAGGTATTATTAGCATTATAGGAAAATGTCAATGCACTATTTAAGGCTTTATATTGGCTACTCTCTTCGCCATCATAATTGACAAATAACCTTAAAACATCATCAGAAGTACCAAATTCAGTAATTCTCTTATCAGGACTTATCTTAATTTCTCCATCATTATATAATCCAAAAAATGATAAATTGAGCTTTGTCGTTAGATTATGCTTGAAAAGAAATTGATAGTCTGAAAATCCGGAGTGATAATCACCAATTATATTCTGACGACCTAAATAGCTTTGATTTTTCTTGTTTCTTATACCTGCTAAAAAAAAACCGTTTTTTAAAGGTAATTTCAAAGCTGCTGAATTATAAATAAAACCTGCTTGCAATTCAAGCGATAAACTATCTGGCTTACCATAACGAATATCTAAAATTGATGATAATTTATCCCCATATCTTGCTTCAAAACCACCTGCAGAAAACAAAGTACTTCTGGCTAGATCAGGATTGATAAAACCAAGTCCTTCCTGTTGACCAGACCTGATCAGCATTGGCCTGTATATTTCTACATCATTTAAATAAACTAGATTTTCATCAAAATTACCACCCCTTACTGAATACTGAGAACTAAGCTCATTATTTCCTGAAACTCCAGGCATATTTTTCAAAAAACTTTCGAAGCTTCCTGAGGTTTGTGGGAAGGCTGAGAACTTAGCAGACTCCAAATTAATTGAATTACTATAATTGAATCTTTCAGTTATATGAACTTCATCAAGTGATTGTATATCTGTTATTAATATAATATTTTTAATGTTTTCTTTATCCGAAATAAGTTCTAATTCCAGACTTAAATCCTTGAATCCTAATCTGCTAAAAAGTAAACTAATATTGACTGGAACTTTGCTTAAGAAAAACTCACCTTCTTTGTTAGTTTGAGTTATTAATCGGGTATTTTTAACCTGTATGGTAACCCCACTCAATAGCTCACCTTTTTCAGAAGTAATTACTCCTTTTAATACAGTAAGTTCTTGTGAATAAAGATTATTTGAAAATAAAACTAAAAACAGAATAATGAAAAAGTGAGGTACATTGACTAATCGCCCAATATTCGCCTTCATGGAGTGAAAACCTGCGATTAATCTTTGTTTTTGCTTCACATTAAAATAGTGTTAGCCCCCTATTAAATCTAGGTTTAAATTTTTTAGTGTAGCTATTTCTATAAGTGGGTCAATAGCCGAAAAGACTGAATTACCTGCAACAAGTACATTTGCTCCTGCCTGTAATAAATTAATTGCATTCTGATTAGATACACCTCCATCTATCTCAATTAATAGATCGTTATTCCTTCCAGAAGCCATTGAACGTAAATCCTTTATCTTTTTATAGGTATGATCAATGAATTTCTGACCACCGAAACCAGGATTGACAGACATTAAACAAACTATATCTATATCTTCGATACTATCTTCCAGTAAACTGACCGGGGTATGAGGATTAACTGCAACCCCAGCTTTACAGCCCAGATCTTTTATTGCATGTAATGTTCTGTGAAGATGAGTACATGCTTCGATATGTACTGTTATATTTTCTGCACCAGCGAGTTTAAAATCTTGAAGGTATCGATCAGGATCAACGATCATCAAGTGTACGTCAAGTGGTTTTTCAGCATATTTCTGGATAGCTTTCAGAACAGGAAATCCATAAGAAATATTCGGAACAAAAACACCATCCATAATATCGATATGAAACCAGTCTGCATCACTGCGATTGATCATTTCTATATCTTTCTGCAGATTAGCAAAATCAGCAGACAAAACCGAAGGGGCAATAAGATGTTTCATTTTGTAAAATTACAATTTTGATTGTATTATCTGACTTTAATAAAAGCTATATGATTATTGATTCGTACCTTCTTCTTCAATGATTTTTTTAATTTTTTCAAGTTCTATGAGGTCAAGCTGATCTTTAGGCCTATTTGCTGCTTTTTTTGTTAAAATTAATGCATTTAGATGCAGAAATGGTATTTCAACTCCATAGATAGTAGCAACAGATGCAGATTTTAACAATGAATCAAATTCTGAATTAGCCAATCCTTTAACTGAAGTCATTATATCCAATCTAAGTCCATTATCAAGATGAAAATATGTCCAGCCTGGAATGAACTCCATTTCAGGTAATGTTTTAAAGTCTCCCATCCCATATTCACGGAAAACTTCCTTTAAAATAGTTTTATTTGGTTTATTATCTTGAATCCACAAATCTATATCTTCTGTAGTTCGCTGGAATCCATGGAGGTTAGTAGCAACACCACCTATCATGATATATTTTAGATTAAATTGATTTGCCATTTTCCAAAAACGAAGCAACTCTTCATCGAACACATCCATAAGCTTACTAATTGGAAGATTTATGTTTAATATGAGCCTGTCTGAACATGATATTCATTTTCATCAATTTGGTCATGGTATGAAATCGTTCTGTATAAGACCGTTTCAAAGCTATTTTAAGCAAATCTAGTGCAGCTTTTTCATAATCTGATGAAGGTTCATGAACGATGTCTTTTTCTTGATTTTTCATAATCTGATATAGGCAATTTAATAAATCAGGCAGTAAAAAACAAAACCTGTCTGTGCAGAGGCACGACAGGTTTTGCAAGTATAAAATTCAAAGTGCTATTCAGCAGCTGACTTGGTATCTTCAGGTCTTGGAGGACGTGGTAATAAAGCTTTGCGAGATAGTTTTAATTTACCTTGCTTATCAACTTCTAAAAGTTTCACTTTAACAATATCACCTACGTTTAACACTCCATCCATTGACTCATAACGTTGCCAGTCAATTTCTGAAATATGAAGTAATCCATCTTTACCAGGCATAATCTCAACAAAAGCACCAAAAGGCATAATTGTTTTAACTTTTCCTTCGTAAACTTCACCAACTTCTGGTTTTGAAGCAATTGCTTTAATACGATTTACCGCTTTATCAATAGCTTCTTTATTGTCGGCAAAGATTTGGATAATACCTAAATTATCTTTTTCTTCGATGGCTATTGTTGCACCTGTTTCACGTTGCATTTCCTGGATAATCTTTCCACCTGGCCCTATAACAGCACCAATAAATTCTTTATCAATTTTTAGGGTAACGATTCTAGGTGCATGTGGTTTGTAGTCTTCGCGCGGTTCAGCAATGGTTTTCTTCATTTCATTTAATATGTGAAGGCGGGCTTCATTAGCCTGCTTTAAAGCTGCAGTTAACACCTCCCATTTTAAACCATTAATCTTTAAATCCATCTGACAGGCAACAATACCTTTCTCAGTTCCGGTTACTTTAAAGTCCATATCGCCCAAATGATCTTCATCACCAAGAATATCGCTTAAAATTGCATATTTGCCAGTTTTTTCATCAGATATCAATCCCATAGCAATTCCTGAAACTGGAGCTTTTAGCTTGACACCTGCATCCATTAATGCAAGAGTTCCGGCACAAACTGTTGCCATTGACGAAGAACCATTGGATTCAAGAATGTCGGAAACAACACGGATTGTATATGGATTTTCATCACCAGGTAAAACCTTTCTTAATGAACGCATCGCTAAATTACCATGACCAATTTCACGGCGACCAGTACCACGATTTGGGCGGGCCTCACCTGTTGAGAATGGTGGGAAATTATAGTGAAGTAAGAATTTCTGGTATCCATTAAAGAAAGCACCATCAATTAGCTGCTCATCAGATTTAGCACCTAAGGTAACGGTTGTTAAAGACTGAGTTTCACCTCTAGTAAAAATAGCCGAACCATGCGCTGTAGGAAGATATCCTATTTCAGACCAGATTGGACGAACTGTACGTGAATCACGGCCATCAAGACGAATTCCTTCATCAAGAATTAAGTTACGAATTGCATCATATTGAACATCATGGAAATATTTTTTAGCTAAATAGGTGGTTGTATCATCAATACCTTCACCTAGAGCAGCAATGAATTCTGAAAGTACTTCAGCAAACTTATCAGAACGGTCATGTTTTGCAGATTTTGATTTTGCAATGGCATAAACTTTATCGTAAGTAGCTGCAAAAACTTTTACTTTTAGATCAGCATCATGAGTTTCATGGCTATAAACACGCTTTTCAGTTTTGCCAACTAAAAGAGCCAATTCTTTTTGAGCCTGAACCTGAATAATGATTGCTTTATGTGCAAACTCAATTGCCTCAACCATTTCTTCTTCAGAAATTTCATCACCTTCACCTTCAACCATTACGATATCATTCTCAGTTCCGGCAACCAGCAGATCCATAGTAGCCCTTGCCAGATCACTCAGGTAAGGGTTAATTATTAATTTGCCATCAATTTTAGCAACGCGAACTTCAGAAATTGGACCATTAAAAGGAATATCTGAAACTGCAATTGCAGCTGATGCAGCTAAACCTGCAAGACAATCAGGCATTATGTTTTTATCGGCTGATATCAACGAAATCATAACCTGTACATCAGAGTGATAATCTTCTGGGAACATTGGGCGTAATGCACGGTCAACCAAACGTGAAATTAATACTTCATAATCTGAAAGCCTTGCTTCACGACGTAAAAATCCACCTGGGATACGTCCTGTAGCAGCATATTTTTCTTGATAATCAACTGATAATGGTAAAAAATCAGTTCCTGGTTTTGCACCAATACTTGATACCACTGTAGCAAGTAGCATGGTGTCTCCCATTTTAACTACAACTGAACCATCAGCCTGCTTGGCTAATTTTCCAGTTTCGATCTCGATCATACGGCCATCGCCCAGATCAAATGTTTTTTTAATTGCGTTATAACTCATTTGTTTTGTTTGCGACGTACTTTTCCTCTTTAGAGTACATCTTCTTTTATGTTGATTTTTAATTTTTTTAATTAAAAAAGCCATCCCGCATAGTGAGGATGGCTTTGCAAAATTTTGCTAAGATTATTTTATAATATCTCTTAACTCTAATGCTTTTATAATAGCACGATACCTGTTAATATCTTTTTTGAAAAGATAAGCTAATAAGGCACGGCGTTTACCTACAAGTTTCTGAAGAGATAATTGTGTAGAAAAATCCTTCTTGTTGTTTTTCAAATGCCCAGTTAAATGAGCAATACGTGCGGTAAATAATGCTACCTGTCCTTCTGCAGAACCGGTGTCTGTTGCACCTTTTCCGTGCTTGGCAAAAATTTCTGCCTTGTACTCTGTACTTAAATACATTACGTGAATAATATTAAAGCGGTTAATAATTAAACAATTGTTTGCAAAGATAAGGTAATGAAAGTTTAATTGCAAATAAGTTGTGTATTGTGCTGTCTGTTATCTGAGTTTTGTAATTCATTGTAAATTAGAATTCAAAGATTGAATTTCATGATTTGGATCAAATTTTTTTTAATGATTAGTGTGAATATCTGTTGATTTTTTTTGGGGGGGGGCTTGCCAGGCGGCTGCCTGGCCGGGCTATGCGCTGCAATCTTTTGCTTTGCAAAAGGATTTTCGCTTCTATCCCTAAGCCGAAATTAGCTTATTAGTGATATTGGTATTTTATTAGATTATTAGCTTTATCTCCTATCTCCTATCTCCTATCTCATATCTCATATCTCCTATCTCCTATCTCCTATCTCATACCTCCTATCTCATACCTCATATCTCATACCTCATATCTCATACCTCATATCTCCCATCTCATATCCTTAACATTTCCTATTCTCAATTTTTACATTCATTTTTGTAGAAATGGAAAACGAGTCAAAATTCAGCCAGTTTATAAGCGAATTCAAGGTCAGGCCTGATGATATCGATATGTTTAATCATGTTCATAACAGTACTTATTTTGACTATGTACTAGCTGCGCGATATGAGCAAATGGAAACTTTCTACAAAATGCCAATGGAAGAATTCCTAAGTCAGGGCTTTGGCTGGGTTGTACGATCAGCTTTTGTGGATTATAAACGACCTTTGGGCCTTGGCGATCGGTTTTCTGTACAAACAGGAATAGAAAGCATAAACTCTAAAGGATGCAGAGTGAAATTTGAGATTAAAATTCTCAAAACAGACAAGGTTGCATGCGATGGTTGGTTTGACTACACCATGATTGACATCAGCACTGGCAAGAGTGTTAAAGTTTCTGATGAAATGATCCTTAAATATTCAATTTAATCAAGCTATTTCTTAGTATTAAGGGCCATTTCAATAAGGTCGCCATAAAATTCAGCAATATTTAATCCTGCTGCGCGAACTTGCTGAGGTATAAAACTTTGTTCTGTCTGACCAGGAATAGTATTAATCTCAATGAAATAAAAATTCGATGTTTGGTTCTGAAGAAAATAATCTATCCTGACCATTCCTTTGCAGTTCAATTTGATATAAATTTCAGAAACAATACGTTCTACTCTTGATTTTTCGGCTTCAGTCATTCTTCCTGGTGTAATTTCTTCGGTAGCACCTGGAGTATATTTGGCTTCAAAATCGAAAAAATCATTAGAAGGTATCACTTCGGTTGCGGGTAAAACTTGTAGGCCCTTTTTATTTTTGAACACGCCTATAGAAAATTCACGACCCTGAACAAACTCTTCAACAAGCACTTGATCATCCTCAATAAATGCTTTTTTTAAGGCATCAGGAAGTTCAAATGTAGTTTTGACCTTACTCATTCCAATACTGCTTCCACCATTATTGGGTTTAATAAACAAGGGAAAATCTAAATTTGCCTCTAATTCTTTTTCTGCATGAACAGAATTTTCAAACAATTGAATTGAACGGGCTATGTACAGATCTTTAATGCCGTTTACAATTGCCTTTGAATAGCCTTTATTCATAGTTAAAGACGATGTAAGTGCATCACAGCTTGTATATGGAATATCTAGTAAGTCGAAATAGCCTTGCAGCTTTCCATCTTCACCTGGAGAGCCGTGTAGCATAATGAAAGCTGCATCAAAATTTATCTTTTTATTATTCAATAAAATAGAAAAATCATTTTTATCAACCGAATGTTTCACAGCATCAGCATCCTGGAAATACCAACCTTCTTTTAAAATAATGATCTTATAGATATTGTATTTATTCCTATCTAACTGGGATTCAACAAAATCTGCGCTCCTAAATGAAACAACAGATTCTCCTGTGTATCCACCAGTTACTAATGCTATATTACTTTTCATATACTCAAAGATAAATTTTAAAACTATTGAACAATAAAGCCTGCTAATATTTATCTTCGATATTATTTAATTTGGATTATTTTTGAGGCATAAAAGCCAAAATAGGCAAAAACCAACATGATGATTAACCTTAGTTCTAATTAATTTTCCATTAACCTCTGAATTAAAAGCCTGCAAGTAATGAATAAATTAATTGAATACTTACGTACAAAGACCTTTCGTAAAAACCTCTTGATAGCAATTGGATCTGTTGTTGCTTTTCTAATATTCATTTTTTATAGTTTGGGCTTTTATACCCATCATGGCGAAGGAATGCCTGTCCCAAAACTCAAAGGTTTACCAATCGCAAAGGCTATTCAATTACTTGAGGAACAAGGTCTTAGATATCAGATTAATGATTCTATTTATTTAATAGATCAACCTCCAGGTGTAGTAGTTGAACAAGATCCTGATCCAAATACTAATGTTAAGGCTAACAGAACTATTTATCTGATTGTAACCAGAGATGCACCTAATATTAAGTTCCCGGACATTGAGGGCAGAACATTTTTAGAAGTGAGTTCTATACTCAATAATTACCAATTAAAGATTGGTGATACCACCTACAGATCAGATGTTGCCAGAGATGTAATTCTAGAGGCTGAATTGGGCGGTATTATTATTAGAAAAGGTCAGCAAATTCCGAAAGGCTCCAGAATAGATCTTGTTCTTGGTGATGGATTGGGTGCAAGTGAGGTTGATATTCCGAATTTATTTGGATTAAACTTAAATGAAGCAAGAATGGCCTTATTAGGATCTTCCTTAATTCTAGGAAATATTAGTTTTGAAGGATCTATAGATACCGTTAATTCAAAAATAATAAGACAATTTCCGGCAATAAGCGACACCTTAAATAAGGTTAGTATTGGTACACCAATTGATATCGTACTTAAAGGGGGGAATTAATTTGACTTTTATCTCTGCTGTTGAATTTAAAAAACGAAATATAGTACCTGTTCCATTTCAAATTATTGATGTTAGGGAAGAGCTAGAATATCAAACGTTTAATATTGGAGGTGATAATATACCTTTGGGGAAGTTACTAACCGAAGCTGATGATCTTGAATATGATAAGGAAATAGAGATTATTGTTATTTGTCAACATGGACTTCGAAGTGAAACTGCCCGTCGAACATTAACAAATCTTGGTTTCAATAAGGTTAGGAACTTAGCTGGTGGATTACTGGCAATCAGAAAATTAGATTTATAAATAAACAATACCCTTAATTAGATAATGGTTACAAAAAAGATAAAAAAAATAAGCTTAAAAGCTAAATTGCTATTAGCACTTGGTGCTTTTTTAATTGTAATTCTTACTGGAATAGGCATCAGTTATTATCTAAACTATTTCAAGCCAAATGTCAACGGAAATATTGAATATCTCTATATCAACACAGGTTCTGACTTTAATGATGTTTATTTAAGCATTAAATCAGATGCTATTGTGAATGACACTGTCGCTTTTTATAATGCGGCACAAAACATGGAATATGTAGGAAAGGTAAAGGCAGGTAGATATCGTCTAACAAAAGGAATGAGTAATCGTGCATTTATAAACATGTTAAAAGCTGGGAACCAGGAACCCGTTAAAGTATCATTTCAAAATGTAAGACTAAAGCATACTTTGGCTGGAATGGTTTCAAAAAAGATCGAAACTGACTCAGCCTCTATTTCTACATTGCTTGATTCTACAGAATTTGTCAAAAAATATGGATTTACTACAGATAATGTATATACCATGTTTATCCCTAATTCATATGAGATTTATTGGAATACAGATGCTGAGAAATTCTTTAACCGAATGCATGAAGAGTACACCAAATTCTGGAATGCAGATAGAAAATCTAAGGCTAGCAGTATTAATCTATCTCCAATAGAAGTTAGTATTCTTGCTTCTATTGTTGATGGTGAAGCTTTGAATGACAAGGAGATGCCAAGAATTGCAGGTTTGTATATGAACAGACTATTAAAAGGAATACGACTTGAGGCTGATCCTACAGTTATTTTTGCAGTGAATGATTTTACGATAAGAAGAGTATTGAACAAACATTTAAGAATTAATTCTCCATACAATACGTATTTAAATTCCGGACTTCCTCCTGGTCCTATTTCAATGCCAAGCATTCATGCAATTGATGCCGTGCTCAGCTATGAGAAGCATGATTATATTTATATGTGTGCTAAAGAGGATTTCTCAGGATATCATAATTACGCTTCCACACTATCACAACATTTGATTAATGCAAAGAAATTTCAGCAAGCTTTAAACGAACGAAATATTAAAAAATAATGTTTAGTAATACCACAAAAATACGAGTGCGATATGCTGAAACCGATCAAATGGGATATATGTATTACGGCAATTATGCAGCATTTTTTGAGGTTGGCAGGGTTGAGATGCTCAGAAGTTTGGGAATGACCTATAAATCAATGGAAGATTCAGGCATTATCATGCCTGTTGCTGAAATGAAATGTAAATACATAAAACCTGCATTATACGATGAAGAGATCACTGTGAAGGTAATTATTGAAACAATGCCTTCAATAAGAATCCATTTTAGATATGAACTTTTTAATGAAAAAGAAGAATTAATCCATATCGGTGAAACTACTCTGGTATTTGTAGATAAAATCAAAAACAAACCTTGTTTACCAGCAGCAGATTTTCTTGAAAAGCTAAAGCCTTACTTTAATTAAAAGCAATAAATGGACTGGCTTCATAAAACACTTTTAAAATTTAAGCCTTATTTTTTGTTCATTGAATGGACAAAAGTAGTGATGTTACCTGGATTTAGTCGGCTACCTCTTTATACAGTTGCCTCTTTTTTTTTTAAGGAAATTGGCAAAGATGAATTGATCAATAAAGCCTCATCACTTTCTTATAATTTCATGCTGGCAATTTTTCCTGCAATTATCTTTTTGTTTACCTTAATTCCATATATTCCAATAACTAATTTCCAGGATCAATTAATGAATCTAATTTCATTGATTTTACCAGCAGAGGCCTATGCAGCTGTCAATACAACCTTATTGGACATCGTAAAAAACCAGAATTCAAAATTATTGTCTTTTGGTTTTGTTTTTGCTTTGTTTTTTTCTACCAATGGTGTACATACTCTTATGGTAGCTTTTAATAAGTCGTCTTTGATTACAGAAACCCGTTCATGGGTAAAACAAAGACTAGTGGCAATATACCTCACGGTATTAATTTCTTTTGCTTTAATATTCGGCTTGGTGATCATGACTATTGGTGAATATATTTTTGACATCTTAAAAACTGAACTTCAATTCAAGGATTCTTTCTGGTTGTATGTTCTAAACCTTGGTAGGTGGATAATTCTTATCGCAGTTTATTTTGTGACTATCGCTTTACTATATCGTTATGGACCTGCAAATGCAAAGAAATGGAAATTCTTTAGTGCAGGATCATGGATGGCAACAATTCTTGCTGTTTTAACTTTCTGGGGATTTTCATACTACATCAACAATTTTGGAAATTACAATAAAATATACGGTTCAATTGGTACGCTTATCGTTTTGATGATATGGCTGTACCTAAATTCTTTAATAATTCTGGTTGGTTTTGAATTAAATGCGAGCATTGACCTATCTAAAAGAAGTATCAAGATTGTTAAGCCAAAATTCAACAGTTTTAAGTCTGCTCCAATAGAGAAAAAGCAGGAATAAAGCGGTGATTTTTAATTATTTATAACTCTTTCTCATTCACTTTCTGTTAGTTAGGTCTGATAAATCAAAAATTATACTATTTGATTTGTAGATTAAGCTGGAGTTTGTACTTTTGCAGCGGAGAGCTGGCAGAGTGGTCGATTGCGGCAGTCTTGAAAACTGTTGAACTGTTATAGGTTCCTGGGGTTCGAATCCCTAGCTCTCCGCCAGCCAATATGCTGTCCGCCACAGGCGGATGGCATTTTTTATTTTGAAGCGACAGGAATTTATTCCTGTAAGCGCAAAAATAAAATATGCCAGAGCGATAGCGACAGCATATTAGCTGTAGCCACCCCCAAACGGGATCAGCGCAGCTAATCCCTAGCTCTTCGCTGATTCTAGAGTTATCTAAAACATTAAATACTATTTTTTTATTTTGAAGCGACAGGAATTCATTCCTGTAAGCGCAAAAATAAAAAATGCCAGAGCGATAGCGACAGCATATTGGCTGAAGCTACCCCCATTTGGGATCAGCGCAGCTAATCCCTAGCTCTCCGCTGATTTAACTACTTTTTACATCAAGTAAATAGTAGTTTTTTAATATAATTTTAGAGAAAAGTATAACAGGTAGCTAGAATTCCACTACTTTCTTGACACCAATTTCCATTGATATACTCTTTTGAGCGAAGTATTTTGTTTTAATCTTTCTATTCCTGCTTCACTAAGTTCAGTTTCATTCAAATTGATTGATTCTAAATGCTTTAAGCTAAGTATTGAAGGAATAATTTTATCAGTAATTGGATTGTTTTCTAATCGTAGCTTTTCAAGATTGCTCATTAGGCTTAAAGATTCAAGGTCTTGATCTTTCAAATTATTATCAGATAAATTGAGCCAAATAATGTTTTTGGCAATTGATTTTAAGTCATTATTAACTAAGTTTAATAGATCAGCCTTACCTTCTGGCAAAGTGACATCAAGCATTAATGGTTTATGTTGCATTACTCTAATATTCAAGCCTTTAGATCGCAGTGTGTCAATCAAAGCTTGATTCGAAAATGCGGGGATATCCTGATTAAAATCCGCTGTATTAGTACCTGTCAGCTCATTACTTTCAGAACTAGTACCCAATTTTAAATAAGATGAAACTTTTGCAGTAATGGTTTGTGTGTTTTGTAAGTCTGACATTTTTTTTCCTTCTACAGCTCTCCCCTTCTCAATCCACCATTGTATGATCTCCGTTTCTGTTTTAGTTAAGGGAGTTTTACCATCGGTAGGCATGAATTTTTCATTCGTGGGGTCAAGCATAATGCGGGCATACAATTCACTTTTATTTAGAGCTCCAGCCACAATTGCTGGCCCTGTTTTGCCACCTTTCAGCAAATCAGCTAAGGTTTGGACAGAAAACTCTCCTTTCTTTTTTCCATCTCGATGGCAAGGTGCACATCGTTGAATTAAAATGGGATGAACTACATCTTCAAAAATCATGGCTTGCTCCACACTAGCTGGTTTTTCTCTAGGTTGTTCTAAAAGAACTTTTACAGAGAGGTATTCTGATCCATGCGTTAATCTTCCTCCTTGATGCCCAGTATAACTTACCAAAGCCACAATTAATACGCATAAACCTGAAAAAACAGATCGTTTTACCTTTATAAACCTATTAACAGTATTGGTACCTAACAGAAGTAATAAACCAGTTCCTACAGCAAGTGCAATTCCGGCTACTTTATGATCATTTAATTGTTTGTAGTCATAATCACCACTTAAGGATAGAATATAACCAAAAATACAAGCAAATATGGCTGCTATAAAGCCCAATAAGAGAATACTAGATACGGCAGCTTTCAGAAATTCATATTTTTTAAAATATGAAACTAGTTCAAATAGCACAGCAAGGATTAAAAAACCAATTGGTAAGTGAACAATTAGCGGATGTAATTGACCCGAGAAAGCAGCAATATCCAACAATACCATTTATACTCTTGTTAATTTGACTGGAGAGGTATTATTGGCATTCCATTGACAGACGTATATATTTTTATCTTCGTCTATGCAAACATCGTGGCAATGCTGGAATAGTTGACCAGGGGCTTGCATAGTAGCCTGCAATACATTGTTCTTATAAACTGGAGTATTGCCTCCAGGATTTGAAATAACCTTGTTAGAGGCATCTAAAATAGTTACAAACCCACTATTCCCACCAATCATTTTCCCAGCTGCGTCATTCGACCAGCAAACGCCGGCATACAGATTATCGCCATCCATTACAGGCCTGCAAACATGCATACCCGGCATATCGATACGATGTAAAAATTTACCTTCCAAAGTGAACACTTTAAAGCAATTTTCTTCTCTAGAGGTGCAAATCAATGTCGGGTTACTTTTATTTCTATAATCTATTGCCACGCCATGAGCACATTTAAGATTCCAATCTGGATTTGTATTATTTCTACCACCAAAATGCCTTATGTATTGACCTTTGCTATTATAATGAATGATATAATCAGATCCATATCCATCAGCAACATAAATATCTCCATTTGGACCGATAGCCGTTTCGGTTGGCATAAACTTTTCAGTGTCTTTGTATATACCGATTGTTTTTGGATGGCCAATAGAAAAAATTATCCGTCCGTTTAAATCTGTTTTTATTACCTGACCGGCCTGTGGATTCCAGTTTCCGGTTTTGTTTTGATACCATCCGCAATCTACAATCAGTAAAAAGTCTTCACCTCCCTCCTTACTGATTGATAAACCATGCCCTCCAGGCCATGCAGTGCCCCAATTATCCAGAAGTTTTCCAGACTTGTCAAATATTAAAATATTATTTTGAGTATGATCTCCTAACATAATCAACCTGCCTTTGCTATCCTGCACCATTTCATGGCAATTGAAAAGCGGATTGCTATTCACACTTATTTTTGCCCAGGCTTTATCAACTTTATATTTAAACTCGCCATGTCCAATGATGGAATCATCTGCTAAAAGACCGGCAGATTCATTTGAAAAACCAGTACTTGTTCCAGCTAGTGTTAGCGCTGTTGCCATTGATGAATTTTTGAGAAAATTTCTTCTTGAAATCATGAGCTATATAATATTATGAGGTTTAATCTTTTCAATAAAAATTATAATTTTAACTTAAAATGGCCTTCACTACTTTTCCTTCAACATCTGTTAAGCGAAAACGCCTGCCTTGAAATTTATACGTGAGCCTTTCATGATCTACACCCATGATATGCATTAACGTAGCATGGAAGTCATGCACGTGTACCGGATCCTTAACAATATTATAACTAAAGTCATCCGTTTCACCATAACTTATCCCTGGTTTAACACCGGCACCTGCCATCCACATGGTAAAACAACGCGGATGATGATCACGGCCATAGTTATCTGCAGAAAGTTTTCCCTGAGAATACACAGTGCGGCCAAACTCACCGCCCCAAATAACTAAGGTATCTTCCAATAACCCTCTTCTTTTCAAGTCTTTTAAAAAGGCTGCAGTTGGCTGATCGGTATCTTTACATTGCTTAATCATATTTCCAGGTAAACCTCCATGATGATCCCAGCCCTGATGATATAACTGAACAAATTTGACATCTTTTTCAAGTAATTTTCTGGCTAGAATACAATTGGCTGCATAGGTTCCAGGATCTCGGCTATCCGGGCCATACATATCGAAAACCTCATCAGTTTCATCAGCAGTTGACATTACCTCCGGTATAGAAGTTTGCATGCGGTATGCCATTTCATATTGTGCAATTCTAGCTTCAACTTCCGGATCACCATAGGTATCATTTTGAAGACGATTTAGTTTTGAAAGATAATCCAGCATTTCCTTTCGATCTTTACCTTCATATCCATCCGGATCGTCAAGAAATAAAACAGGATCCTTACCTGCCCTGAACTGTACTCCCTGATGCTCAGATGGTAAAAAACCATTTCCCCATAGCCTTGAATAAAGCGGTTGATCTTTTGCAGCGTTTTTTGAAACAAGCACAATAAAGGTTGGTAGATTCTGATTATCGGAACCTAAACCATAACTCAACCAGGATCCAATAGAAGCCCTACCCGGTAATTGATTACCTGTTTGAAAGAATGTTAGTGCTGGATCATGATTGATCGCTTCAGAATGAATAGATTTAATGATGCAAAGATCATCTACCACGCTAGCAGTATGCGGTAAAAGTTCGCTGATCCATGTTCTAGAATTGCCATGCTGATTGAATTTGAACGCTGATGGAACAATTGGTAAGGTGCTTTGACTACCACTCATTCCGGTAAGCCTCTGACCTTGCCGTACAGATGAAGGTAGCTCCTGTCCAAACAGATCAACTAATTTTGGCTTATAATCAAATGTTTCAAATTGAGATGGGCCTCCACTCATAAAAAGATAAACCACCCGTTTGGCCTTTGGGGCAAAATGAGGTAAAGCGCGAAGAATTTCTTGTTCAAGTGAAGCAGAAGGACTTTCAGTGGCCAATTTAGCAGCTAGATTGCCTAATACTGATTTCCCAATCAAAGAACTTAAAGCTATAGCTCCAATTCCTAATGAGGTTTTTGTTAAAAAATTACGTCTATCCCAACCTTTATTTAAATGATCAAATTCAGGTAAATGCAATTTGAAAGGTTCTTTATGATGATCACTCATGGTTTATCTTTTTGTAAGGGTTGCGTCTGAATTTAAAATAACACTAGCCACCACAGAATTGGCAGCCACCATGGCAGGTTCTAAAGTTTCATTAATCTTAAACTGACCTGCGCTCAACCAGCCAGTAGTCTTTTTTATATCTGCTCTGAATTTTTGCAATTCTTTAGCTTGCAGTGCTTTTAGTAAATCCAATTCAGCTTTACTAGGCCTTATGCCAGTTAATCTACTATATAAATCTGAAATAGCTTTAGATGTATCTTTGGAAGAGCTTATATCCTGCCCCATCACTTTTGAAGCTTCCACAAATGTGGGATCATTCAACAAAACAAGCGATTGAAGTGGAGTATTAGTACTCTGTCTGCGTACAACACAATAGCTACGTGTTGTGGCATCAAATGTATTTAACGTAGGGTTAGGAACTGAGCGTTTAACCAAAATATACAGACTTCGCCTGTAAACAGCATCACCAGAATCGGCTTTATAGCTAGTATTATTGATTTCCCATAATCCATCAGGTTGATAAGGCTTCACACTTTTACCTCCAATTTTTTTATTCAATAAACCGCTCGCCATTAAGGCATTGTCGCGAATCATTTCTGCAGACAAGCGCAGTGCCGGGCCATGAGATAAAAATCTATTCTCAGGATCTTTAATTTTTGCTGAGGCAATAGCTTTGGAATCTTGTTTATACGTGGCCGACATCACAATTAGCTTACATAATTTTTTATTGTCCCAACCTGATTCCATATAATTAACAGCTAACCAATCTAATAATTCAGGATGACTAGGTAATTCACCTTGATTACCAAAATCTTCGGAAGTTTTAACAAGTCCTGTTCCGAAAAAATTCTGCCAAACCCTATTTACTGCAACTCTTGCAGTGAGTGGATGATTTTCATCGGTAAGCCATTTGGCTAAACCTAAGCGGTTTCTAGGTAAATTTTTAGAAAATGGAAGTATAGATTCAGGAGTATTTGGAAATACCTCTTCGCCAAAACTATCATAATTTCCTCTTTTTAAAAGGAATGTTTTTTTAGGTTGTGGTGAATCTTGCATAACCATTAGCTCCTGTATTACTTCAGTAGAATTAGACAGAGAGGTTCTAATCTCCTTTAATTTTTTCTGTTCTTTTTGAACACCTTGATCAATCACAGAGGAGTAAAAGCTATTCAATGAATTCAATTCAGAAGCTGATAACTCAGAAGCGCTTTTTTTAACAAGTGTTGCCCATGTTGCTTTTCCAGCTAATATTTTTATTTCATAATCAGTTAATTCACGATTGTAAACCATGATGTCATCAACTTTCCCCCCCTTTAAGCCCAGTCCGCGGTCCCATGCTCCTATTTGTAAGCCTGGTTGCTCTTTTGAATTCATTAAAATATCCTTAGTCAGCTGATCCATTGTAGTTTCGAGCTTAAGTTCTGCACCATTTTGAAACAACTTCAAACCTTTTGCTTTTGAAGAACCATCATAAGTCATTGTAAGTTGCACCCATTGATTACGTGGCACCGCTTTCTGAGTAATTCTTGATAATGCATTTGAAGGTGCTGCATGCGACATGTTCACCGTTAATTTATTGTCTTTTAGATACAAATGATAACCTCGAAAATTGTATAATCGTTCGGCAACACATTTATGGAATATGACCCCTTCTTTTAATTCATTAGGTATAAAAACACTAATATTAATACTAAACGGTTCCGATTTACTGAAAACACCATCCTTTTGCAGGTCAAACCATTGATCTCCATTTAAAACCAATGCATTACCCTTATCTCTTTTTTCAAATATCGGTTTATCAGTATTGGAGGCTTTTAACAAGGTATTTTTTGCAGCTGCTGCGATATTCTTTAATGATCCATTTGAAAAGGTATAATGTGCTTGCAAACCCTGTAAGGGAATCTTCTCATTCTCCAATTTTTTATAAGCATTGCTCTTCATCCAATTTTTAAAACCAGCTATTGAACCTTTTTTATATTGAGATACTCTATTTTCTTGCTTATTAATACTAGAATTCAGGTATTTAATGATTTTTTCTTGCTCTTTTGATGGGAGTAAGATTGTTGGTGAAGGGCTTGCATCATCCCATGAAATTTGCCCAGCTTCTTTTACACGATTAAAAAAGCTGAACATTTCGTAATAATTTTTTTGTGAAATAGGATCGTATTTATGATCATGGCATCTGGCGCAACCAATTGGTAGCCCCATGACAGCAATTCCAGTGGTATTAACCCTGTCAATTACATATTCAGTCTGAAATTCTTCTTCAATAATGCCACCTTCCATATTTTGCTGATGAAGTCTGTTAAAAGCAGTAGCAATCATCATTTCTTTGTTGGGCTTTGGCATCAAATCGCCAGCCAACTGCCATTGCACAAATTGATTATAGGGCATATTCTTATTGTATGCTTGAATAACCCAATCACGATACGGTGACATGTCAATGAGCCGATCAACAGTATATCCATGAGAATCGGCAAAACGAGCTAAATCAAGCCAGTTAACTGTCATTTTTTCGCCGTAATGTGGTGATTTAAGTAAACGGTCAACCTGCTTTTCGTAGGCTTTAGGAGATTGGTCATTCACGAATGCAGAAATTTCTGAAAGAGTTGGTGGAAGACCAGTGAGATCTAAAGATAATCTTCTTAGTAAAAGCTCTTTTTTTGCTTCATTAGATGGCTGTAGGTTTTCAATCTCTAACTTCTTGACAATAAAGTTATCAATAGGATTAATGACCCAATCTTTCAATTTTACAGATGGGACATCTGATTTTTCAGGCTTAACAAATGCCCAATGGGTTTTATATTCTGCTCCCTCCCTGATCCACTTGATTAATATCGCTTTTTCAGTAGCTGAAAGGCTAAGATTTGATTTTTGTGAAGGCATTTTGTATTCAGGGACATCTGATAAAATACGATGAAACAATTCACTTCCATTTAAATCGCCTGGGTCAATTGCAACTTTTCCAGGACTTTCAGGAAGATCAGCAAAAGCTGATGCTGGCATGTCAAGCCTAAGTCCTGCTTTTTGTTTAGCCATATCTGGTCCATGGCAGGAAAAACATTTATCAGATAATATGGGTTTTACATGAAGATTATAATCCATTTTATCGGGAAGAGTTGCATAAGCTTGAGCAACATCATTGGGTAATTCGGGCGAGCAGGATACCACATGAAAAATTCCCACCAAAAATGAAAGAAAGAAAAATGCCCGAAATAAACGATTCATTGATTGTATATACTTCTAATTAGTGTTAGTTAATTACCATTAATCGATCTGGAAACCCAATTGCAAATTAGTTAAATCTAAGTATTCTTTTTATTGTTTCTCAATTTTTGAATAAATCTAAGCACCATAAATTCGTTCAATTTTTTTATTGAATTATAAAAACTGATAAACCATTGCTTGAGAATAAAATACCTAAGCTAAAATGTATTTAAAAAAAATCAATCTTTCAAAAAAGTTTATACTTTTAAGAATCAGAATAGTTAATATTTATAAATCAATAGCATAATTGATTGAAAATCAATCTAGAAAAATATGAAAACACAAAAACTATTACAGGCATTACTTTGGCTTTCCTTAATTACTCTTTTAGGAGTTATTACATCTGTACAACTCGGTTATGAAATGGAAGCAAAGGCATTGACTATTGTTTTCTTTGTTTTTCTTTTGGCAGGAATTAATGGAAATGAATTTTTAAAGGGATTCTCATTTACAATATGGGTAATTGCTGCAGCCACTATCAGTATGATTTTCCCTCAATACATTACCGAAGTAGGTGGTTTTAAAACTGAAGTTTTGATTGTACCTCTTATACAACTTATCATGTTTGGCATGGGTACTGCCATGGGTTTAAAAGACTTTATTGGAGTGCTGAAAATGCCAAAAGGAGTTTTCATAGGACTATTTTTACAGTTTACAATCATGCCTTTACTGGCATTAAGTTTGACTTTGATGATGAATTTTCCACCTGAAATTGCAGCAGGCGTTATTCTGATTGGATGTGTACCCTGCGGCGTTTCTTCTAATATTTTAAATTTTTTATCGAAGGGAAATTTGGCATTATCAATCACTTTAACCTCTTTTGCAACCTTAATGGCACCATTTATTACTCCTATTTTAATGCAAAAGCTTGCAGGACAATTTATTCCGATTGATATTCCTGGTATGATGCTCAGTATCAGTAAAATGATATTCCTTCCATTAATCTTAGGAATTGTATTTAACAGAATATTTGGAAAGCGAAGCAGCTGGCTAAATGCAGCAATGCCTTTAGTTGCAATGACCGCCAATGTTATTATTATAGCGGTAATAGTTGCGGCAGGCAGAGATAGTCTATTAAATATAGGCTTACTATTATTCCTTGCTGCAGCCATTCATAATGGTGCAGGTTATTTACTCGGTTATTGGGGAGGAAGATTATTCAAATTAAATAAACGTGATAGCAGAACTATTGCAATAGAAGTTGGGCTTCAAAATGGAGGTATGGCTGCAGGAATTGCCTTTGAACTTGGAAGGGCAGCTACAATGGGCCTCTACCCTGCTATATTTGGAACCTGGATGGATATCTCTGGTTCCTTCCTGGCAAACTGGTGGAGAAAAAATCCTGTTGATGATATGAGTGCTGAGGAAGTAATTCAGGCAGAAAAAATAGATTCAGCTACGGCATAAAAAAAATCAGAGCTCGAATAGAGCTCTGATCTACAACTAATTAACGTGTTCTGTGTTACTTTTTAGATTTCTCTATTCCAAATAAACCTTCACGTATATTATAATATTTAAACCAAGTTGGGTTTATAGCAGTTGCTCCAGGACTATCTACTGAAATTAGTTTAGAAGCAAAAGGCTCATAAGCTGCGCGTGGTGCAATAGCGCCTTTAACCACAAGAATCTTTTGGCGTTCTACATAAACTCCGTTAGAGATAAAGATATGTGCGCTATTAGGACTAGCACGTTCAGTGGTAATGAGCAATAAATTGGGTTCATCTAATGTAGATCCTGCAACCTGTATAACAGCTGTATTACCCATATTCCAATAACGCCCGCCACCATGACGTATTTCTGTTTCAAGGTAACGTCCCACATTTAAGGAACGAACATCTCCTTTAATTCTGACCGGTTTTCCATGCATAGTATCCGATTTACCACCAACAGAAAAATCGAATGGTTTTCCAACACCAGCTTTTTCTGCAATTTTATATCCCTCTGGATCATAAACTACCATTGCCCATCCTTTAGCTCCTTGCTTAAGTAATTCTTCAAGCATAAATGAACTATCGCCTGTTGAACCACCACCAATATTATCACCCATATCAATAAGCACTACAGGTCGACCTTCATGCGCCATCGCCATTTTCACAGCCTCATCAGGTTTAGGGTTATTTATTCGGGTACTTTCTCGGCTATCCCAAAGCATTTGAGATAATCGGTTAGCTTCTTTATCAGCCAATGCCTTATTATTATCAGTAACTACCACAACTGAGGGGCCCATCCAAGGAACATCCGAATACTGATACCCTCCTGAAACACTAACTGCCAAAACTCCTGGAAGCTTTTCTACATTCTTACTTTCATTAGTAATTGGAAGCAATGGATTAGCATAGGTATTCTGAAAAGCAATATTATAAATCATAGGGGCTTTAACTAAGCTTTGCACAGGTTTTACCTTTCCACTTACAATTTTAGCCATGATTTCTGCGGCCTGAAATCCGCGATCATACGTATCTAAATGCGGATTCTCTTTGAAAGTGATTAGTACATTACACAATTCAACCATTTTTGGGGTAATATTTGCATGGAAATCATGGGTAACAACAATCGGCATAGCGGGTCCAAATGCATTCCGAACTCTTCTAACCACCTCTTCATCTCCACTTGGATAACTTTCAACCACCATAGCACCATGCAGGTTTAAGAGAATTCCCTGAAGTTTAGGTCCAGCTTTTAATCCTGTAATTATCTCATTCATCATCGTGTTAAATGCTTTATCTGTAACAGGACCTCTTGGCGTAGCCGAAGTACTCAGAGTTGGATAAAGCTCAAGGCCAAATTGTTTGGCTCCTTCAATATAACCAGCACTTGTTGTTTTAGCTGTTGAACCTGCAAAAAAACGCTTGGCCCTTACCTCTTGACTTTCACCAAGTGTTACATGGAAGTCTGATAGTTCAGTTTTTATTACGTTGAAGCTATTAGATTCATGTGCAATACCAGCAACACCAATGATTGGTTTTACTTGAGAAAGAGCTGGAAAAGAAACTATAGTTAATAAAAAAATAGTTCTTAATAGATTGTTGATCATCGGTTTATGATTTAAATTATTGTGTATTATAAAACTACAATAAAATTTGAGTTATGAAAAATTAGAGGATGTAATTGAAAGAAATATTAGGCTAATAATCAAAAAAAAACCGGATCGAACATTTAATAATGTTTGATCCGGATCTGTACGCCCATTAGGATTCGAACCTAAGACCTACGGTTTAGAAAACCGTTGCTCTATCCAGCTGAGCTATGGGCGCATTCTGCGACAAAAGTATAAAAACATCACAAAAACTCAAACTAAAGAACACTTTTTATCAATAATTTAAACAAAATTTAATCAACAACACCCATCTACCTGAAGCTCAGCTCGGCAAGTATGGTTAATCATGTTCAGGTATCTCATAGAAATTACTATTTTTGAGCTAAACAACAAACATTGGCAAAACTCCATAAGCAGTTGCACTTAGTCCTTTTACGCAAATACAGCTCGAACCTGAAATTTGTTATGATGGCCTTATGTGTAATTTTTGTGACCCTCTCACTGCCAAAACAAGCCCGTTTTCGATTTGAATACGAAAAGGGTAAGACCTGGATGCAAAAAGATCTGTATTCTCCTCATAGTTTCTCTATTCAAAAAACCAATGAAGAAATCAAAAATGATAAAGATGACATACTGAAATCTGTATTTCCTATCTATCAAAATGATATTCAGGTTGTAGAAAGTGCAATGGCTGCATACAGTTTAGAATTTGAAACTCAATGGAAAAATTCTGGAATTACTGAAAATAGTAAGGAAATATACTTTGATGCTGGAAATTCTATTCTAAAATATATTTATGACAGGGGATTAATGAATCCTGTTAAAAAGTTTCAGCGCAATGGGCCAAATTACAATTTTAATTTAGTGCTCAATAACGAATCTACGCCAGTTAATACTGCAGATGTATTTCTTGTAACAGATTCTATTCAGTTAATTAAGCAAAAATTAAAATCCTACAGTGCCATTGAAAATAAGGAATGGCTAATTCAATTAATAGCTAATCATTTAAAGGCAAACTATGTTTATGATGAGGGTTTAACTGATAAACTAGAAGAAAATGCTTTAAACAGCCTATCCACAACCCGAGGCATGGTACAAAAAGGAGAGCTTATAGTTGCTAAAGGAACCATGGTCAATTCTGTAATTTATCAAAAACTTGAATCTTTAAGGGCCGCTTATGAAGAAGATGCCAAGGTTATTGGTAATCGTAACCTGATATTATTAGGACAATTTTTACTATCAGGATTAATCATTGCCTTATTAATAGTATTTCTATTTCTTTTCAGAAAGGATATTTATGCAGATAATAGGCAGTTAGCACTTATTCTTTTAGTAATTACCGGGATGCTCGTTGGATTATCATGGGCCGTTCGCATTAACATTCCGAGTGTTTATTATATACCATTCTGTATAGTACCCATTATCATTAGGATATTATTTGATACACGATTAGCTCTAAATATACACCTGCTGGTAGTCCTTATTGCCGGTTTTTTTGTACCCAATAGCTTTGAATTTGCTTTTTTGCAAATATCAGCAGGTATGGTTGCGATCTACAGCATCAAAAATCTTATAAAAAGGGAACAATTTCTTATTTCAGCACTCCTAATTTTATTAAACTATTTTATTGCTTTTACAGGAATTTCATTAATCAGAGATGGCTCTTTAACCGATATAGAATGGTTAAATTTTGTTCCTTTTATTTTCAGCGTATTATTTTCATTATTGGCATACCCCCTAATTTATGCTTTTGAAAGAGTGTTTGGAATTACTTCGGATGTTACCTTAATGGAACTGACCAATACCAATTCTAAATTACTTCGTGAACTTGCATTAAAAGCACCTGGAACTTTTCATCACTCCTTACAGGTTGCCAATCTTGCTGAGGCAGCAATCTTTAAGATTGGTGGTAATACCTTGCTTGTGCGTGCTGGAGCTCTATATCACGATATTGGCAAGACTGTTAATACCCAATATTTTATTGAGAACCAAAACAGAGGGAGCAATCCGCATGATACCATTTCGTATGAGCAAAGTGCCCAGATCATCATTCAACATGTCCATAAAGGTGTTGAAATTGCCAAGAATAATAATATTCCCGAAATGATCATTGACTTTATCCGAACTCATCATGGCAATACGAGGGTTGATTATTTTTATCAATCTTTTTTAAAGAATTTTCCTGAAAAGTTTGTGGATGAAAATATTTTTAGATACCCAGGGCCTATCCCATTTTCAAAAGAAACAGCTGTATTAATGTTAGCAGATTCAGTTGAAGCAGCATCAAGAAGTTTAAAGGACCCAGACGCTATAAGTATAAGCGACTTGGTAGAACGTATCATTGATTATAAGCTTGATCAGGATCAATTAACAAATAGTAACATAACCCTGAAGGATATTGAGACCATCAAATTAATTTTTAAAACCATGCTCATGGGTATTTATCATGTTCGTATCGATTATGAGATTGATTAACATGAAGCTATTTAATGATTGATCTAACTAATTATCAAGCCTTTATTCTTCAGCAAAAATAAATTATAGATTCATTTCAAAATATTTTTTGCCAGGCAGACTGATTTGCTATATTTGCAGTCCTCGAAAGAGGATTTTTAATTTAAAGGAGAGATGCCTGAGTGGCCGAAAGGAACAGTTTGCTAAACTGTCGTACTGGCAACGGTACCGAGGGTTCGAATCCCTCTCTCTCCGCAACACAAATGCTGTTCCACCGCAGGTGGATCGGCATTTTTTATTTAAAGACCATCAAGCTTGCTTGAATGGTCGGAAAATAAAAAATGCCGACAAGCGCAGCGGCAGCATTTGGGTTGACGGTCCCCCCTTTGGGGATCAATAATAATTAATCCCTCTCTGTTAGCAATTATTTATAAAATATAGTTATTAATATAGCTTAATGGCTTTTTTATTGCTAAAAATAATAAGGGTATCATATAAGTAATAACTCCATTTATATTTTATGCCTGACAAACATTAGGGATAACTAGGTAAAGTATCAAATTGTTAACAAATTAATCAAAATATCAATCCTTAATGCAACGACAAGAGAACCCAAACGCTCGGCCGCTATAGTACGCTCGGCCACTATAGGCCATATTAATAACACTACTACCGAGACCTAGGGTATGCGAATAGGTGCCATAAACCGTACTAGTCCAATAGCCTGCTCCGATACCGGCATCGACCAGCCTACCATCGGTACTGATACGGTAGCCCGGCATGGGCAATTTTAACGGGGAGGCAAAGGCACCTTCAGCGTTTTGAGAACTCCAGCTTAACTGTTCTGCGGTTAATTCTGATTCTGTTGGTAAACGGTACCCATTTGGACAAGGATTGTTTACTCCATTCACGCCCTGCCATAAATTAACGTTTTGTGGGCTTCGCCAATCGTATTGATTAGTTGGTGCTTTTATAAAATTACCATTTCCAGGCTGGTCTGCGCTACTCAAGGTTGTGGTAGTGGCTGAGTTACGGAGTTGATGTCCATCTGATCCTCTACCCCATTGGTATAAATCGCCATAAGCCTCAGCATCAGTAGGGCTTGTTGCCACACGAGTTGCACCTAAATTTCTGTCCATCCAGACTCTTTTATTTGCTCCAATTACTGTATTAAATGTAAAACTAGCAGTAGTAAAAGAAACTTCGTTTCCATAGCCAATCCACGTACTATTTATTGCGTAGGCTCTTAAATAATATTTAGTATTTTCTTTAAGTCCTGTAATTGAACTTTGAAATGACCCTGAACCTGCACCGTCACTTGTTTTTGTACTTAAATTGGTTCCAGGATTAGTAGAAGTGTCCCAAACCACACCTCTTGAAGTAATAGCTGCCCCCCCATCAGCACTTATATTACCTCCAGATTTGACACTATTACTGAGAATATCTGAGATTGTGATAGTTGTTAATGTTGGAGCTACAATATACGCATCTGTCGTAAAAGACAACTCATTTCCATAACCTGTTCCTGCAGCATTTGTAGCATAAGCTCTTACATAATATTTAGTAGTCGCTTTAAGCCCTGTTATTGAACTTTTGAAGGCTCCACTAGTTTGGTCACTTGTTTTTGTACTTAGTGCAATTGTAGGGTTAGTGGAAGTATCCCAAACCACACCATTTGCAGTAACAGCTGAACTGCCATCTGAAGTAATTTGACCACCTGTGCTAGCGCCTTGATATGAAATAGAAGATATTTGAAAGGTAGTTAATGATGGAACATTAATAGTCTTTATACTGCCCTCATTTGAATAGCTAATTGATTTGCCAACCTGATTAAAGCTGTAAACCCTATAAGTGTAACTTGTGTTGAGACTTA
>Ga0222712_10001216_pt1 | contig 32728 bp, 24 predicted proteins | sample C33_657DmetaG_FD_165043 | JGI IMG/M metagenome (GOLD analysis project Ga0222712, IMG submission 165043) | Estuarine water microbial communities from San Francisco Bay, California, United States - C33_657D | ecosystem: Environmental > Aquatic > Marine > Unclassified | place: USA: California...
AATTCAGAAAGTCGGCTTTAAGGGCCGACTTTTTTGATTTTAAGGAACTTTTCAAAAACTCCAACCAAAATATAGAATTCTCTTAAGTCTCGCCACATTTGGTTAGAATGTAGTACAATATTGGCTAAGGATGATTTTACAAAGAGAATGTTCGAGAACTTTCAAGAATATTCATGAACGTTCGAGAATTTTAAAGAATATTCCAGAACGTAATTAACTGTTCCAGAACGGTAAAAAGGGTTCCGGAACAGTTATTTTCTACAATTTTTTCTATATTTTTTCGGTATTGTAGAGACGGTATTAGACTTGATACCCAAATTCATTGCTATAAAACTAGTCGTTTTCCCTTCCACAATTAAATGTGCTACTTGCAATTCCCTTTTTGATAATTTAGAAACTAATTGATTACCTAATGACATGGTATTATTTTTTCTTAATCAATACCGCCGATACAACAGGTCTTTCAACACCATTATCGCCTGGTCTTACTAAAAGTTGGCCGCCAATGACCATTGAAGTGGAGCCTCCCCCATCTAAATTAATAGCATCCTTACAAACAAAGCTTTTCATTACATTAGCCAATTCAACCAAATTCATTCCGTCATATCTTGATAACGTATTATCTCCTTCAACTGCAAAAATCATAACAATGCCCGAACTATTCACTCCTATAGCTGTTCTTGGTCTTGATGTGGTATTGTTTATACTAATCATTTCGGCCGTGTCTGTAATATTAGTAGTTCCATTTTTAATTAAAACAGGAGATCCTCCAATGGCTGAAGTGGTATTCCAAACCACACCCCCATTGGGATATAGTTGATCTGGAACATTAAGTGGAGCTTTTCCTTCTACATTTAAACTAGGTTTTGGATAACTATAAATTAAATCATTACCTGTACCTACATTGTAAATCCAAGCAGCTTCATAGTCTCCATTAGCTTGGGCACCAAAAGCAGCACGTGTAGGATAATAAGCTGTACTAACTCCATTATAAGTTCTATTAAGCACTTTGATATTAGCGGAACTTACTGTATTATTATATTTTACTAAACTATAGGATTGATTCGCCCCAAAAAAACCGGCATTAATAGCTGCATATACAACGCCTGTTTCATCCTTATAAAAACTACTTGGGGTTTTTGCAGTTGCAGATAACAGTGGCTTAAACTCTATATTAATATTTTTACTATCATATGCTAAACAAAACATTTTAGTTTTTCTACCTGCATAGATGGAATCATAATAATACAATTCAATACCGCTCGGGAAATTCATTGTTATATTAGTTGACAATTTCCAGCCCGTAGGCAACGTGGTCAATTTGGGAGTTACTACTACAGGGGGAACGTTAGGTGTAACCACCGACCCTCCGTTGCTTTTACTACAACTGATTATAAAAAGAAAGATGAATACATAAAAACTGGGTCTTACACTTAATTTTTTCATACTATTTTATATTTAATATATGGGTTGAATTGCGTCTTTTATGGTTTCGTAATAAAATAAAACCTCTCCTCTATACCCTTGTTCTCGGTTTAATTGTAACATTTTTTGCAAAAATGTGGAGTCTACTCTATATCCATCTCCTAGAGAAGTCAGGATTCCGGGGAATACTTTGTACCTTAAATTTTCAGGTACATAATTATGAATGGCCTTTAATGTATTGGCATAAGATTCATATTGATATCTATACACTTGTGGTATCATAAAGTCAGCGTATCCATCCTTTAGCCAAGTGGGCCAATCCTGTAAATATTGTTCTAGGCTCCAAGGATAAATACTAGGCGCCCAGCTTACTAAACAACTACTTTTTGTTTGTTTAATTTCTTTATATAAATTTCTAATAAAATCATTTAACTTATTGGCTCTCCACCGAATCCACATTGCATTTTTTGTATCTTGAGGTGCCGCCATTCCATTGTTTTCAGAAGCAAACAAATTTAAAGTGTAAGGATCATAACCGCCCTCAGAAGGCATTGCAGGTAATCGATCATCTCCTTGAACGCCATCTACATTATAATTACGAACCACTTCCAATACAAGTTGTCTTACAAAATCTTGTACTTCAGGATGAATAGAATTCCACCAATAAAAGCCATTTTTTTTAAGTAAAAGTTTATTTTTATCTTTCCCAGCCCAATGCGGGAATTTCTGTAACCAGCCATTTAAACTACTGTCTTTATAGGCGTAGGAGAAACCAAATTCGAACCAAGCATGAACTCTTAGCCCAGCTTTATGCCCTTCTGATACAAAAGAAGATAAAGGATCAAAACCTCGATAGACTGGATTTTGATTCACCCCAATATACTTTTCGACCACACTACTAGGGTAGGTGGTTAGTCCATTATTCCATACTACCACAAAAATATCTGTTAAGCCATTTGACTTGCATTTTTTTACAGCCAATTTTACGCTATCTTCTGTAAGCATCGCATTACTAGCTACATTGGTTATCCAAGTTCCCCGGATAGTTTTAAGATCGTTGTTTTGTGATAAAACATTAGCGGAAATAAGTAACAAACAAAAAATAAAACTACATGTACGAATCATAAAATATTTTAAATGCTATTCTTGAATTCTAAATACCTATTATAAAGATGATGCGCTTGTATATAAGCAGATTGAGGGCTCATAAAATGAGAAAATTCAAATGTAATTGCTTTATCATACCCTGCTTTGGCAGCCGCTTCTAGCTTTAATTTTAACTTTTCAAATTTGATAGGTAAAAATTTAATGGGCATATCACGATCAAAAGTCTCTGCATTTGTCCAACATGCTATTCCATATTTATCAGCCATTTTTTTATTGACTGTGAAAAATTGTTCTAACTCATGATAATCAATATGACCATCTTGGAAAGCCACTGCATCGATGTTTTTATGAATGCCGTCGAAAATTTCATCCCATTCAGCTTCATGTTCTTTAATAGATACGGCATCTTCTTTACTTAAATTACTTGAAGCAGCTAAAACCGCTTTTTTGCCATCTATCCAAGGGGATATAAAAACGGGCAAATTGCCACTCACTTCTTTACACATTTTACCTAGACTATTGAAGGCATCAATAGCTCCCTTTGTTTTTCTACTAATCTCAGTACTTAAATACCAACCTTTAAATGATTTAAAATGCCCATATTTACGCCACACTTCATCAATCACATAATAGTTAATGTCTATTTCAGGTTGTAAATTTCCTGTATCCCAATATTCCCCACTATCATATAGTCCAAAATAAAAATTCATGCCATATTGATCCGCTAATGTTAAATATAATTCAATCAAATCTATAGGTGGTTGATAGCAATTATGTTTATTGATTAAATAATCAGAAGGATAGGTTAAAAATTTTCGATACCCGCATCTTATCACCACCACCGTATCTATTCCAGCAGCTTTCATAAATTGAAAATCTTTCTCCCACTCATGTGGACCCCAATTTTGATGAGGTATGTCATGACTTATTTCATCTATGAAAGTTCCTGTAATTTTCATGGTATCATTTTTTAAATTTCATCCTCTAATTTAGCAAGAGGGACTAACAATGATATTAAAAATGCCGGAATTGTTGAAATAAGTACCCAAATAAAAAAATATTGATACCCCATTGTATCACTCAAATATCCACTAATCATAGAGGGAATCATAAAGCCTAAATTAGTCAACCCACTTCCAAAAGCATAATGAGCCATTTTATATTTCCCAGGGGCTATTTGTTGCATGATATATAAAATAAGCCCTACAAAGCCAAAACCATATCCAAAATATTCTATTGCCACAGCAGTCGCAATTACATTTAAACTTTCTGGTTGAACCATTGCCAAATAAGCATAAGCTGCAAATGGTAAATTAAAAAAGGTACATAAAACTAATAATGGCTTACGAGTGAGTCCACCTTTATTAGATACATAATACCCTGCAATAATAGAACCTAATACAAATGCAGCTGCACCAAAAACACCATACAAAAGCCCAATTTGCGAAGTGGATAATCCTAAACCCCCTGCAGAACGTGATGCCTTAAAAAATAATGGAGTTATTTTGATGGCTTGCCCTTCTGCAAAACGGTAGCATAAGATAAAGATGATTCCGTACCCTATATTTTTCTTTTGAAAGAATGTAATAATTACTTCTTGTAATACTTTAAACCCCTCTTTCAATGAATTTACATTTTTAGAATTACCGCCTGTAGGCAATACTTTCATATTGTATAATCCTAGCACAATCATAATAATTGCATATAGTAACATGACAATACCCCAGGCATTCATTAAACTATATTTTTTTTCTAATTCACCTGCTAAATATACCAGCAATCCACCCGAAACTATTTTAGCGATATTGTAAAATGCTCCTTGCCAACCTACATATTTTGCTTGTTGTTTACTATCTAGTTCATTGAGATAAATACCATCCGCTGCAGTATCATGTGTTGAAGCACTAATTGCGATAATGGCGAACAAGCTAATAGAAATTGCAAAAAAATGATCCAACTTTAAACTTAATGCCACTAATCCAAATAAACACCCGGTAAAGATTTGTGTTATATATACAAAATACTTTTTTGTCTTAAACATCTCTAAAAAAGGCCCCCATAAAGGTTTCAGTGTCCACGGAAGCATTATTAAAGATGTCCAAAATGCAATACTAGTATCTGAAATGCCAAAATTTTTATACATTATTGCACTCGCAGTTGACAAGGCAACAAATGGCAAACCCATGGCAAACCAAGTGGAAGGGATCCATTTTAATGGATTGTTTTTATGAACAGAATTAGCCATGCGTAAATAAATTTATTTAATATATGGATATTGTGATTGAAAAAAGCTGAGTTTATCTTTAATCCCTTCGTAAAAAAAGAAACACTCCCCTTTAAACCCTTGACTTCTATTTTGTTGTAACATTTGGGTTAAGAATAAATCGTCTGGCAAATAGGATGCTGATTTTAATAAAACACCTGGATAACAAATGGACACATTATTTTTTAAATAGCTTTTTTGTTGCGTTAAGGTCGTAGTATAAGCATTGATATCATAACGATATACTTGAGGTAAAATATAATCTACCCAACCACTATCCACCCAGGTAGGCCAATCTTGCAAATATTCGTTTAAGCTGAAGGGATAAACACTAGGCGCCATACTTACAATGAGCTTGGGTTTAATAGCTTTCAATTCCTTGTTAATTTTTTTCATATAGTTATTCAACAAACCTGCTCTCCACTTCACCCAGTTAGCATCGGTACTGGTAGTAGGAGGATTAGCGCCCCCATTTGCTGATTTGTAAAGTGCAACCGTGTAGTCATCATAACCACCTGTAGAAGGCAAAGCCGGCAGTCTATCATCCCCTTGAATACCATCAATATCATAATTCGAAACGACTTCCTTCATTAAACTCATTAGAAAATTTTGTACTTCTGGGTCAAATGCATTTAGCCATTCAAAATTATTTTTTGACAATAAGACCCCGTTAATATCTTTAGCAGCCCAATTTGGTTTTGCCTTAATAATGGCACCTCCATTTTGAGAATAAGAAGCCGCAAATCCATATTCAAACCAGGCATGCACTTTAAGTCCAGCTGCATGGCCTTCATTTATTATTTCCTTTAAGGGATCTCTTCCAGAAAAAGATTCTAAAATAGGCACTCCCAATAAATTTTGCATCACAGCACTAGGATATGTAGTTCTAGCACTATTATACACAACAACAAACAAATTATTAATACCTGCTAACTTACAATTAGCAACAGTTTGTTTGATATTGTCTTTACTATTTAATGCAGTACTAGCAGTCGTGGTAATCCACACGCCTCTTAGTGCAGTGGAGTCGAAAGTTGGAGTCGTAGGCTTCGTAATGGGCGGTGTTGGAGTAACAATGGCCACTTCTTTTCCTTTACAGCTGCATAAAAATAATAAGCAAAAAAAGAAGCAATTTTTCATTTCTGAATTTTGTAAAATGATGTCGATAATTTTATTATATTATACTAATTAAAAACCAAAAGGCTGGTTAAGCAACCAGCCTCTGGAATTTTAATTTTATTCAATAAAACATCATGATTAGCTTTATTACCATCCTGGATTTTGAGTCAAATTTTTATTTTTATCTAATTCCCCTTGTGGGATAGGCCATAATAAATGTTTTGTTTGCGTTAATCTAGTTTGATTTCTTGGATTGATTCTTAAAGCAGCGCTTGAAGTATAGTCAGGAATATCATCTGTAGTAAATGTTGGAAAACTAGGTGCTATAGCTGGATTTTTAGCAACCCCCACTAAAGCTCCATTCACAGCAGCATTATAAATTCCCCATCTTGTTAAATCATTCCAACGATGACCTTCTATTGCTAATTCCACTGCACGCTCTCTTCTCACAAGTTGTCTTAATTCAGTTTGACTTGATAAAGTAGTTACTGGCTGCGCGGAACGTGTCCTCACTTTATTGATAGCATCTGTTACTGTAGCATCAATTTGATTCGCTTCTACTTTAGCTTCAGCATACATTAATAATACATCAGCATATCTTAAAACTATGTAGCCTTGTTTACCAGCGAAAGCATTTTGATTCGGATCTAAATATTTTCTCCAACAATATCCAACGCCACCTACTGCACCAGTAGAACCATATTGCCAAACACTATTAGCAGAAGTGATAAAATCTGGATTACCAACTACTTTCACAAAAGCATTCGTACTCCAGTTAAATCTAAAAATGGTATCAGAATAAATATTATAAATAATTCTTTGCATTGGATTTTGATAAGGCAATGACACGTTTACCCCTGTGGCAACATCCATTGTGTCATAAGGAAGATATACAGTCCATTTTAAACGCTTGTCTCTGTTTTTTCCAGGATTGGCAGGGTCATAAAGTGGAGACTGATCGATTCTTTTACCATCACTACATTCAAACTTATCAATCATTGCTTGTGAAGGGAAATTATTACCCGAAGTTCCTAAAACTTGTCTAGGTAATAATCCAATAGGTAAATAACTTAATGGGCTTGCATTATCTTGAGGAAGTTGAGTCATATATAATATCTCATTCCCGTTGTTAGCAGTTTGACCAGCCAAAGTAAATAAATTTTGAAAGCTAGTATTCAAATTATAAGCACCTAAATCAATGACAGCTTTTGCAGAAGTAGCTGCAGTAGCATAGTCTTTTATTAATAGAGCAATCTTAGCCTTAAACCCATATGCTGTTCCTTTATTCACTCTTCCTCTATCATTTAAATTAGGTAACCCAGCCCAAGCTTCATCTAAATCTTTATATAATTCTTGTGCAATTGATGATTTAGATTTTCTGGTTTGTGTTTCATATACAGAAGGGTCTAATGGCTTAGTGAAAAAAGGCACATCTCCAAACCAAGACATCAAGTAATAATAAGAGATCGCTCTTAATACTAACGCTTCACTTCTCATTCTAGCATAAGATGCGGCAGGAGTAGTGGCTTTCCCTATAACCATTCCATCTAAAAAACTGTTGGCTCTTGCAATAGTAGCATAAGCATTACTCCATGCAGAAGTAGTGATTCCATTACCATTAATAAAAGGTCCATTGTCACCTAATACCATAAGATCTTCCTGATCACTTCCTTTACGAGACATCCCTAAATCGGTGGCCGATTCGACTCTCTTTAAAAGGGGTGTGTTTGTAGTACCATAGTTCCATTGAGCATAACTATAGACGCCCGTTAAACCCAACTTTATTTCAGTTTCATTGGTAAGAAAATTGGTAGAAGATATAGAGTCTAAAGGTTGGCGATCCAAAAACTTTTGACAGCTAGTAGCAACTGTTCCAATTAGAATAATATACATCAGCTTTTTCATAATTAACTTTTTAGTATTTTTTAAAAATTGATGTTTATACCACCAGTTATGGTTTTCATCAAAGGATAAAATTCGGCGTTTTGATTATTAATTTCTGGATCATACCCATCCCAGAATTTCGTAAATGTGTATAAATTTTGACCGCTAACAAATATTTTAGCAGATTTCACATTTACTTTTTTCATCCATTTTTCTGGCAAGCGGTATGATAAATTCACGTTCTTTAATCTAACATAAGCAGCATCTGTAATCCAGAACGAGCTTGTGGTTCCATTCACGCCAATGGCAGGCAATAAACGAGGGAATTTAGCATTTGGATTCGTAGATGTCCAATAATCTTTATGCATTTCTAATAATCCAGGAATAAAATCGGCTGCATAGAATGGATAAGCACCTGTTCCCGTTAAATAGTTTTCTTTCTTACCCACACCTTGTAAGAATATACTTAAATCAAAATTTCCGTAATTGAAATTCATATTTAAGCTATACTCATATCTTGGAAAGTTATTTCCTAAAAATGTTCTATCATTGGCATCAACTTTTCCATCACCATTTATATCAGCATATCTGATATCTCCTGGCTTAGGAACAAAGAAATGAGTAGGTGCAGCTGCAATGTCAGCATCCGACTGGAAGTATCCGATTGCTTTATATCCAAAATAAGAAAATAATGATTGGCCAACCGCAGTTCTAACCGAACCTCCATCCAAATATGGCACACCTGGCAAACTTGTAACATTATTCACTACGTCAGAAACTAAGGCAGTGATGTTTACTCCCAGTTTTCCAATTTTAGTTTTGTAATTAATGGTCGCTTCCCAACCTTTATTTTCCATAGTTCCCGCATTAATATATGGAGAGTTTAATGAAACATAAGTTGGAATTGGTCTTACTAATAAGATGTCACTTATTTCACGAATAAAATAATCGGCAGTTACTGAGAAGTGTTTATTAAATGTAAGATCTAACCCTATATTTTTTTGAGTTGATTTTTCCCAAGTGATAGTAGGATTAGGAGCATCTAATAACGCATACCCTGTATTGGTTATACCATTAAAATAGGCGTTTGAACCAGTAGTATAGTTTGCAGAGAAAGGATAGATACTAGACAAGGACTGATTTCCTAATGAACCAAAAGAAGCTCTCAACTTTCCAAAAGCGATATACTTACTAAGTCTGTCAAATATTTTTTCTTTAGAGAAAATCCAACCTGCAGATGCAGATGGGAAAAATCCCCATTGCTTATCATTTGCTTGTGAAAATCTAGAGGATCCATCATATCTACCATTCGCTTCTAATAAATACTTTTCACGGAAATTATAATTAAATCTGCTATAGAAACCTGCAATAGCAGTTTCATAAGCACCCCCCGCATTGTTTTTATTATTCGTTCCTAAGTTTAAATAAGGTAGCTCTTGATTGGTAAAGTCTGTTCTTGAAGCATTAATTCCTCTGTAAGCAAATTGCTCAGATTGAGCACCCACTAATAATTTAAAATTATGATCTTTTAATTGACCAGAATAAGTGGCTTGTGCTAAATAGGTACTTCTAACGTTAGTTGAATAAGATTCACTTAAACTATTAGTTCCTGGCCAAACTCCTACATAGTCATATGAGTTTGTAGCAACATTCGGTTGGTAAATGTTGACGTTTTTGACCATTGTTTTAGTATTAGGAATCCATAATTCTCTAGCAGCATAAGCTTCCACTTCAACATTTTTAATTGGCTTATATGTGAACCCAAGTTTACTTAATAATGAATTTGTAACAACATCAGTGGTACCAGCTGCTTCAGCTTGAGCAAGTGGGTTTCTATTATTACTTTGACCCGCATTTCCATACATACCAGGTCCAAATTTTGCAGCACCAATAGGTATGATACCAATGGCTTCTCTGATAATAAACTCCGCAGAACTTGTGGAAGGATTGGTCGTTCTGTTTTCTGTATAATTAAATACACCTTTAATAGTAAATTTATCATTCACTTTTAAATCCGGATTCATTCTTATGTCTGTTCTCTTATAATTCGTATTGGGAATAATACCTTGTTGATCCATAAATGTTAAGGAGGTGAACATGCTTAACTTATCTCCTCCGGCATTTACAGTAACGTTATGGTTTTGCATTAAACCAGAATTAATAAATAATAATTTTACCCAATCATTATCAATGACATCCATATTATTAGGTGCCGTAGTAGAATATTTATCAATTAAAGCTTGTGCATAAATGAAAGCAGCAGGATTGCCTGTACTATTTTGTTGTGCAACGTTGCTCAATTTCATGAAATCTAAAGCACTTGCTCTTTGGGGAATATTCGTAAGTGATTGTTTTGTAAAATAAGAGTTGTAAGATAATTGCAACCCTTTTCCTGTTGCTCTTTTAGTAGATACTAAAATAACCCCATTCGCAGCTCTAGCACCATATACCGCTGTGGAAGCAGCATCTTTTAAGATTGAAATGGTTTCAATAGCATTCGGATCAATATTATCTATACTTGAAACGATTCCATCAATTAAAATTAAAGGACTTTGGCCTGCATAAATAGAGCTTAATCCTCGAATGTTAATGGAAGCTCCATCAGCTCCTGGCTTTCCAGATTGCTGAGTAACGGTTACACCAGGTGCTAAACCTTGTAATAAGTTACTAGCTGTTGCCACTTGTCTTTTAACAAGGTCTTCGTTTTTTAAAGTAACAACAGAACCGGTAAGGTTTACCTTTTTCTGAGTACCGAAGCCTACCACAACAACATCGTTTAATTCAGAAAATTTAATTTCTAAAACCACGTTAATGGTACTTTCAGATCCTACTTCAATAGTCTTAGACTCTACTCCAATTCCAGAAAAAGAAACTTTGGTTCCTTTTTTTGCTTGAATTGAAAATTGACCATCAACATTAGTTAAGGTTCTTTTTTTGGAATCTAAAGAAGAAACTGTAATTCCTTCTAGAGATTTACCTGTGGCGTCTTTAACTTGTCCTTTATAAACTTGTACTTGACCAAAAATGGACAGGGAACAAATCATTAGGAAAACAAAGACCGACAAAGCTTTCGTTATTTTCATAAACATTTATTTGAACGTTATTGGATTAATTTTATATTAATTTTATCTTTAACTTAACACAACTTAATAATTTTTTTTATTAATTAATAAGTTAAAATACATTAATTTTATATTCTATAGGTTAAATAAATACAACTATTTGATTATTAATTAATTAAGAATTTAAAGAAGCGAGTTCTTCACTAATTAAATAAAGTGCTCTTGGGATATGAAAACATCCCTTCCATTTTCCTCCCTTTAAAGACAATAAAACATTTCCTTCTCTATTTAAATAGCCAAACCATTCCCCATAATTGGAATCTTTAAAATGCGTCCAAGTATATTCGTGAATGCGCTGAAACCAATCTACACATCTTGGGTCTTTAGTTAACACATAACCTTTTGCTAAAGCAACTAGTGCTTCCACATGAACCCACCATAGTTTTTGATCCCATTCTAGTTGTTGTGGTGGATACCCTTTAGCATCTTTAAAATAAAATATCCCTCCATTTTCATTATCCCATCCAAAATCTAAAGTTTTAAAAGTAATATCCAAAGCCTTTTGAATTAAATGGGAGTCATTTAATCTCTTTCCTAAATCCATAATGAACCACATGGCTTCAATTGAATGGCCAGGATTCACTAGTCTGCCTTCAAAACTATCAGAACTACTACCATCTATAAAAACATTTTCTAAAATCAAATCTAATTGAGGTTGATAAAAAACATTCATGACTTCATGAATAATTTCGGGTACAAATTTATCTACCCTTTCCTTTCCCAATAAGGGTTCTAGCTCTAAAGAAAGGTTGCACAAAATCATAGGTAAACTAAAATTCTTTAAATCTCTTGTGCCAGGAAAAAGTTTATTATACTTCCCCTTTGGGTTATCTTTTCTAGCAATGATATTTTCAAAAGTATCAATAGCTATTTTTTTCCACTCAGGTAATGGATTAATTTTATATAAAGCAGCAAAAGCCATAGTGGCAAAACAATCACTAAAAATATTATACGGCTGTATGATGGGTTGCCCTTCTTTTGTTAACGAAAAGTACCAGTTCCCATTGGTATCTCTTCCGTATTTCTGTAAAAAATCAGCCCCATGTAATGCCATTTTTAACCATTCAGGATTAGGCGATACATTTTTGTACATAAAACTAAAACACCATACTTGTCTTGCTTGCAACCAAATAAATTTATCCGTATCATACACATTACCCATTTGATCTAAGCAAGTAAAAAAACCACCGTGTTCAGCATCCAGACTGTGATGTAACCAAAATGGAAGTATATTTTGAGTAAGCTCGTCTCTGTATTTTGCTGCAAATGAGTGCATTAACTGCACTTCAGATAGGGAAGATGAAACTGTTGACATAGCGAAAAATGACTATTTAATATAGATTAACGAGTCCAAATTATCATATTTTTTATTATTTCTAGCAATCTTTTTAATATTTTTTATTAATTAGAAAATAATAAATAGCAAATAAGGAAGATTTATTACTTTTAAAATATGGCTAGACCTCAATTATTTACAGACATTTTTGACGAGAACCAACCTTCTGGAGTGGCCCTTAAAAATAAAGGACTCAAAAAGGTCATTTTTAACTTTTTAGATAAGGTTGACATAAGTTCTATCACCGAATTGAGTAAAGAATTGAATATTAGTGTTCCAAAAACTACCAGCTTAATCAATGAACTGAAAAAAGAGGGTTTAATTAAGGATGAAGGTAAAATAGAGTCCACGGGAGGAAGAAAGGCCATCATGTATGGATTAGTACCTGACGCCTGCTTTTTTATAGGGGTGGATGTTAAAAAATATTACATCAACATTGGATTAATCAATTTTAAAAAGCAATTAGTAACTCAAAAGAATCGAATTGCATTTAAGCTTGAAAATTCACCCGAATCATTACAAAAACTGATTTTAATTATAAAGAATTTCATTAAAGACCTACCCCCTAAAGTTAAAAAAGATAAGATCCTTTCAATGGGTATTAACTTATCAGGTAGGATTAATAATACAAATGGATATTCTTATAGCTTTTTCCACTTCCAAGAAGAACCGCTTTCCAATTATATCGAAAATCAAATTAGGATTAAAACATACCTAGAAAACGATTCAAGAGCCATGGCATTAGGTGAATTTTACGTAGGTGAAATTACAACCGAAAAAAATGTATTGTTTGTCAATGTAGACTACGGTGTGGGTATGGGTATCCTTATCGACGGGAAAATATATTATGGGAAATCAGGTTTCAGTGGTGAATTTGGACACATCCCCATTTTTGAAAATGAACTAATTTGTCATTGCGGCAAAAAAGGTTGTTTAGAAACAGAGGCCTCTGGATCTGCTTTAATCCGCTTATTTCATGAAAAAATAAAGCATGGCTCTACCACTAGTTTATTGAAAAAACATAAGAACATAATTGATATCACCTTAACAGATATCATTCAAGCTGCGAAAAATGAAGACACATTATGTATTGAACTTCTTGCAGAAGTGGGTGAAAAATTAGGAAGAGGATTGGCAATGCTCATTAATATTTTTAATCCTGAACTCATTATATTAGGGGGTACTTTATCTGAAACAGATGATTATCTTAGACTTCCTGTAAAAAGTGCTATTAATAAATATTCATTGAGTTTAGTAAATACAGACACTCAATTAAAGATTTCTAAACTAGGAGAAAAAGCTGGATTCCTAGGGGCTTGTTTAATAGCTAGGAATAAAGTTTTATCGGTTTTCTAAAGATGTTTACAAGTTGTCTCTAATGACAAGAACCATTTTAATTTTTATACCTTTTATAGTGGAAGTATTTGTAGCCACAATAGGAGTCAGTTTGGAGGAATTTGTGGCTGATATAACAGCTATTATGGAGTTAAGAATTAATAATAAGTTATAAGTAGCCAATGATATTGAGGTTAGCTAGGATATCAGGATTGATAACCCTGAGGTCCCGGGTTCAAATCCCGGTCTCGCTACAGTGTTATTCTTGAGAATAATATAGGAGCTACAAAAGCAGGCATTAACGGCCTGCTTTTTTGATTTTAAGGGATTTCTCAAATACCCATACCAGACTGTGGAATTGCTTCAAATCCTTCCACATTTGGTTAGAATGTAGTACAATATTGGCTACAGTGTTATTCTTGAGAATAACATTATTCCCAGGAATAATATACGAATTCAGAAAGTCGGCTTTAAGGGCCGACTTTTTTGATTTTAAGGAACTTTTCAAAAACTCCAACCAAAATATAGAATTCTCTTAAGTCTCGCCACATTTGGTTAGAATGTAGTACAATATTGGCTACATGAAAATCAAGGACTTACGTTAAATCGTGGGTCCTTTTTAGTTTCTGCGTGTGGTTTGCGTGAGGTTTTGCGTGAGGTTTTTGTCATTTTTTACCGAAACAAAGTATGATCAACCATAAAGTCCACTTTTAGGTATTAGTGAACATTGTATTAATTTTATTACTTTTAAAAAAGAAAGAATAATATTACAAACAACGAAACCCTCTACGACCAAAAGTCTACATTGTTTTGACGACGGACATTCGACAAATTCTGGAAATTCCATAAGTAAGGTATTAACTTAATACGATGGACTATTTGGGTTAAAGACCAATTTTATTAGTAGTATCCTGAGCATTAGATACGTTAAATATGATCAATGTCCATAAGCCCAGCAATAGTTTTTTATAATATTAAATATGCAAATTAAAAATCGATGTGGTACTTTTGTTATAGCAATTAGATCGAATTTAATCAAAAAACATTTCCCCCTATGTATAGCTATTTGAATTATAAATCTTTGTTAAAGGCAATTTTTTTATTACTGTTGATAGGTAGTCTCAATAAAGTCCAAGCACAAACGGATTCACTTTTACAAACGCTTTTGGTCAATGAAAAAATTGACAGTCAATTAATTGCTCCATCAAAAATGCTATTCACCCAACAATTGGTTTGGGGAACAAATGGGATTTTTAAAAATAGGTATGGCAGCACCCAAGACCTAATTGAAAGAAGGAAAATTGATCTAAGAATAAGAAGAAAAATGCTACAAATACATCAAATAGGGGGCTTTGTTACATTGGGTGGCATGTTAGCACAAGGCATTGTTGGAAGTCAGCTATATAACGGTTCTTATAAATTAAAGCAAACACATGAAACCCTCGGTGCAGCAGTTAATCTTACTTATGGACTCACTGCGATCAATGCTTTATTTACTCCGCCCTCCACTTTCAAAAGAGATAAAAAATTAACTTCTATAAGATTGCATAAATGGTTGGCCATTGTACATATTTCTGGTATGTTAGCAACTAATATTCTAGCCTCTCAAATTGAAGATAATCCCTCACTTAAACCTTATCATCGAGCAGCAGCCTATACTAGTTTTTTTAGTTTAGCAGCAGCCATGGTGGTCATTAAATTTTAAATTATGTTATTACATGTAATACTTTCTTTCATTGTATCCTTGTTCTTTCAGAATCCAACATTTGAAACGAGTACATCTTCGGTAACTTATTCTATGGTGCACAAATTACACAGTTGGGAGGGGGTTAGTAAAGACTTAAAAGTGGCTACCAAGTGGAATGAACAAAAAAATGAAATAGAACAAATTTCAATTGTTGTTAATGTATCCACATTTAATAGTGGTCTTTCTAGTAGAGACAGCCATATGATGGAAGTCTTAGATGGCTTAACCTATCCTAGGATTTTATTTAGCAGTTCGAGTGTACTGTATACACCTGATGGCATATTCGTAAAAGGTAAATTACAGTTTCATGGGGTAGAGCGAATGATTGAGACCAAAGTTAAGCTTGATAAGGTCAATCGTAGATGGGTGTTTTCTGGAAGCCTTCCTGTTTTATTAGAAGACTATAAAGTAGAAAGACCTAGTTTATTATTTGTAAAAGTTGATAACAAAATACAAATTGATTTTCAAGTAGCGTACAAGGAGTAAACCAACTAGTTACCCTATCAGTTTTAAAGAATAATAAAGCCCCTCTGAATTGCATCAAAGGGGCTTTATTGAGTTAAATTAATTCCAACCACCACCTAGCGAACGGTATATATTCACTTTGGCTTGCAATTGCTTTAATTTAGTGTCAATCAATTCAATTTTTGCATCTAATGCCTCACGTTGTGTAAGTAATACTTCAATATAATCTGCTTTACTAGAAATAAATAATTTGTTTGATATATCTACAGACTGATTAAGAATTTCAACTTCTTTAGACTTGGTCTCATAACTTTTTTTGTAATTATCTATCTGAGACAAATGATTGGCTACTTCGATAAAAGCACTAAGAATAGTACGCTCATATTCAAAGGCCGAAATGATTTGTTTTTCGTTGGCATTTTTATAAGTTGCTTTGATGCCATTTTTATTGATTAATGGTCCAACTGCATCTCCAGCAAAATTATATAGCATTGATTCTGGACTAAATATAAAACCAGGATTAAAGGCCGTAAAGCCAGTTCCTGCAGATAATCTGAAAGAAGGATAAAAATTTGCTCTAGCTACTTGTACATCCAACTTTGAGGCTGACAATCTTAATTCAGCTTGTCTAATATCAGGACGATTTAACAATAACTGCGATGGAATACCTGTTTGTACCAATTCTACTGGGATATCATTTAAAGCTTTGCTTGTTCTAGCTACATGCTTTGAAAATCTGCCAGCAAGAAAATTTATTTTATTTTCTGTTTGTACAATTTGTTGTTGAAGATCATACTGCAGGTTTTGTGTATGTAATAATTGTGCGTCAAATCGGTTCACTGCAAGTTGAGATACTTTAGCGGCCTCTTTTTCAAGCTTAACCATATGCAATGCGTTTTTTTGCAATTCAATATTCTGTTGCACAATAGACATCATATTGTCTAACGCTAATAGTTCATAGTAGCTACTAGATATTTCTGCAATAATATTTGTCACCATAAAGCTTTTACCCTCTATGGTTGAAAAATATTTAATTACTGCTGATTTTTTTGCATTCCTCAACTTTTTCCAAACATCTAATTCCCATGAGGCATAAATTCCAGTCCTAAAATCGCCAATATATTTAGGTCCTTTTTCTGGATTTGCTTTTAAATCTTCTTCAGCAAAACCATCCCAGGTGTATTTTCCTGTTTTATCTACGCCTGCTACACCAGCCAAATTTACAAATGGCAAATATTCTCCTTTACGTGCTTGAATTTCGTTCTTGTCAATTTCAATTTCACGAAGTGCAATATTTAACTCCTGATTATTTTTTAATGCAGTATCAATAATAGCAATCAAATAGGGATCTGTAAAGTACTGACGCCATTTTACAGATGCAATATTGGTTGAATCTTGAACTGTACTATAATATGCAGGTACTGTCTTGACTTCTTGTTTGCTAATGAGTGAGGGTATTTTACAAGCGGTAAAACCAACACTAATAAGCAGTATTAAATATTTAATTTTCATTTTTATCCCTCCTTATGCTTTTGATGATATTTTTAATTAGTTTTATAAGTGCAGAATCTTCTCTACTTTCTACAAAATTTTCTGTTAGTGGATTTAAATCTTCATTTTTAATGAGAGATCGACCATCTTGGAGTTTTGCAAAAATGTAATAAAGACCAGGAATAACAATGACACCAAAAATGGTTCCAAATAACATTCCACCAAGTGCAGAAGCGCCGATAGTATGATTTCCGACTGCCCCCGGACCTTTTGCGAAAACAAGTGGAATCAAGCCTGCAATAAATGCAAACGAAGTCATTAGAATTGGACGGAACCTTGCTTTAGCACCTGCAATTGCGGATTCTAAAACAGTTGCTCCTTGATTCTTCTTTTGCACTGCAAACTCAACAATCAACACAGCATTTTTACCTAATAATCCAACAAGCATTATGAGTCCAACCTGTGCATACACGTCATTAGATAAGTTCATAAACTTTAATAAGGCAAAGGAACCAAAAATACCAGGGAAAATAGAAAGCAACACAGCGAATGGTAAAATAAAACTTTCATATTGTGCTGCTAAGATGAGGTATACAAAAAAGATAACCACAATAAAAATGTATAGTGCTTCATTACCTCTTTTTGATTCATCATAAGAAATACCTTCCCAGGCTATATCGTAACCTCTTGGTAAAGACATTTTTGCTACCTCTTTAATGGCCTCAATCGCATCACCCGAAGAATAGCCTTTCGCAGGCACACCGTTGATTAATGAAGAGATATAAAGATTATATCTTGAGATTTCATTCGGTCCCTGTGTTTTTTTAATACTTATGAACGCAGAGTAAGGAACCATTTCGCCTTTATCATTTTTAATAAACATATTTAAAATGTCTGAAGGTTGTTTTCTGAATTCAGGAGCAGCTTGTGTATACACTTTGTAGTAATTATTAAAGCGAATAAATCCTTGCTCATAAGTACTACCTACCATAATGTTTAGGTTTTCCATGGCATCGCCAATAGATACACCTTTTTGCATAGCTAAATTATTATCAATAAAAAGTTCATACTGCGGATATTTTGCTGAATAAAATGCAAACAAGCCGCTGAGTTCTTTTCGTTTTTTAAGTGCTTCCACAAATGCTGTATTTACTTTATCAAACTCTTGGTAATCTACATCACTGCCTTTGTCTAACATACGCAATGAAAAACCGTCCGATGTTCCATAGCCAGGAACTGCTGGCGGTTCAAAGTATTCGATGATTGCTGGAAGGTCTTTAGCTTTTTCTTCAAGCTCATGTATTACTTCCTTTACGGAGTGTTTTCTTTCAGACCAATCCTTTAAGTTAATTAAACAAGTACCTGCATTTGAACCACGTCCTTCTGTAAGAATTTCGTAGCCTGCAAGCGAAGTCACTGAAGCAACACCTTCTACTTCTTTAGCAACCAATTGAAGTTTTCTGGATATTTCATTGGTACGCTCTAGCGTAGTTCCAGGAGGCGTTTGAATGATTGCATAAATTTGTCCTTGGTCTTCATTAGGAATAAATCCGGCAGGAAGTACTTTATTAACTCCCATGATGGCAAATCCAAAAATGATTAAAATTCCAAAAGTGATGGTTTGTCTGTTAACAATTAAACGAAGGAATTTTTCATATTTACCAGTAACACGATCAAAGGTTTTATTAAACCAGTTTAAGAAAAGATTAATGGGTGATTTTTTCTTTGGCTGTCCATGTGTATTTTTTAGTAAAATAGCACACAATACTGGTGTAAGTGTTAAGGCCACAAATCCCGAAATCACAATGGAACTAGCCATGGTGAGAGAGAATTGACGATACAATACCCCTACAGGGCCGGTCATAAAGCTTACAGGAATAAACACAGAAGCCATTACTAATGTGATCGCAATAATGGCGCCACTAATTTCTTGCACTACTTTTTGTACAGCCTGATAAGGTGATAAATTTTCTTCTTCCATTTTTACATGGACAGCCTCTACCACTACAATGGCATTATCCACCACAATACCAATGGCGAGCACCAATGCAAATAAAGTAATTAGGTTGATGCTGATACCAAATGCATTCATGAATATAAATGCACCAATTAATGAAACGGGTACTGCTAAAATTGGAATAATAGTGGATCGCCAGTCACCTAAAAATATAAATACAACAAAGGCAACTAGTAAAAATGCTTCTACTAAAGTGTGTAATACTTTTTCGATAGAGGCATCCACAAATTTAGAAACGTCGTAATTAATTTCAAAGTCAATACCTGGAGGAAAATCCTTTTTCAATTCTGCCAATTTTGTTTTTACATCCTCAATGACAATTTTTGCATTACTACCTGGATTTTGTTTTAATACTAGTGAAGCAGAAGGATGTCCGTCTTTATTGGAATAAATGTCCACAAACTCTGAACCCACTTCTACTTTAGCTACGTCTTTTAGTTTTAAGATCTCTCCATCGGCATTAGCCCTTAAAACAATATCTTCATATTGCTCAGGTTTATTGTACCAGCCTTTGTAGGTAAATACATATTCTTGTGATTGTGAAGTTTTACCAGAACTAAGTCCAACACGACCTGGTCTAGCCAATACACTTTGATCGTCAATAGACTTTAATACATCTTGTGCAGAAATATTATAAGCCCTCATTCGCTCTGGATTTAACCAAACACGAATGGCAAAAGATCTGCTACCAATTGCTTGAGCAAAACCCATTCCTTTAATACGTTGTAGTTCGGGAAGGATAAAAGTATTCGCATAATTAAATAAAAACTTTTCATCTACTTTATTGTCCTTACTATATAAGTTAAGGTACATCAACATACTAGGCTGCATAGGAGTTATAATCACCCCCTCACGTTGAACCAATGGGGGAAGATTGGTCATAATCTGATCTACTCTCGCTTTTACCCTAACGGCTGCAAGCGTAGGGTCTGTTCCAGGTTCAAAAACTATATCAATACTTGCTTCACTCGCACTCGTGGCATCAGAAAGCATATACTGCATACCTTGCACACCATTGATTTCACGCTCAATAATAGTGAGTGTTGATTTTACCAATACATCGGCATTGGACCCAGGAAATTCAATAAACACAGTTACCCTAGGAGGAGCAATTTCTGGAAATTGAGCAATCGGAGATTTGGTGATTGCGATAATACCCATAAAAACAATTGCTAATGATAATGCAATGGCTAGTACAGGCCTTTTTATAAAATTTTTAAACATATTTGTTTATTTTCTTGCCATTATTCGGCGTGAATATTTTTGATTCCTGCCAATTCTTTTTCAAGTGAAACGAAATTGTATTTTATTTTTTCGTTATTCTTTACTTTACCCAAACCTTCCAAAAGAATTTTCTCGGTTGACTTTAATCCAGATGCAACAATATATAAATGGGGAATTTCTTGTGCAATAGTTATTTCTTTTGAAGTAATCACACCTTTTTCATCAACGATATATACGTACTTTTTATCAAGTACATCAAAGGTTGATTTTTGTGGAATAATGATGGCGTTTTTTAATTGAACTGGCATTACGATATTGCCTGTTTCACCATGACGAAGTATTCCTTTTGGATTTTGGAATACCGCTCTAAATGCAATATTGCCAGTTTCATTATTAAAATCCGCCTCAATTGTTTCTACATAGCCAGTTGTTTCAAAAATTTCTTTATTGGCCAATTGTAACATTACTTTTTGCTTTTCTTTTGATTTTACTTTTTGGGCATAAGCTAGGTATTCTGCTTCTGCCACATTAAAATATACCCACATTTTACTATTATCAGAAAGACTAGTAAGCAACTCGCCTTCGTCTACTAAACTACCAAGACGCGTATGAAATTTATCCATCATACCATCAAAGGGTGCTCGAATTTCAGTGAAATCAAGATGTGCTTGCGCTAATTGCAATTCTGCTTTAGCCTTATCTAGCTTGGCTTTTGCCATGGCTAGCTCGCTTGCAGAAACGACATTATTGTCTGCCAATCCCTTTGTGTTTTTATATTCTATTTCCGCGAAATTGAGTTCTGCTTTTGCTTTACTTACTTCAGCTTCATAGATTGCTGGCATAAGTTTAAACATCATTTGACCTTTTTTTACAAACTGACCTTCGTCTACAAATATTTTTTGTAAATACCCTTTCTCTTGAGACCTAAGTTCAATGTGGTTAGCAGAATGAATCTGTGCCACATATTCCTTATAGACAGTGGTATCCATTTGAATTGGGCTTGTTACCGTAAATGTTGTTTCTTTTTCTTTTTCTGCAACTTGCTCTGAACAAGATGTAAAAAGCATGATCGACGCCATGTAGGCAATAGTTAAAAGTCCTTTCATTAAATTTATTTTACTGTGTGATAAATACAAGAATAGAAAGATACAGGCATGCAATTGCCTGTGCCGTCTAACGCATCATTAAAGCATTAGATTCAGAAAAATTAAGCTAAGTCGCTCTTCCAAGAATGAAAGAGTATAAAGAAGGGTAAATCAACTTTATGTTGATTAGTGGAGGCTAATCTTAAATAAAGTGTATTAATAGAAGCGTTATAATGTAAAACGTTGAAGCTTTGCTTGCCACAAAAAAATCTACTATAAACAATCTGTTCATTGTGAACTTCGTCTTCATCTTCAGAGGTGTCTTCCATGAAAAGTTCTAATTCACCATCATGTTGATTCGTACTGCTTTTTTCGAAGTACCTATTTTGTGCTATGCCTGAATTCAGGTTTTTAAATCCGAAACTGTTTTGTAATGTGGCAAATGATAAATGTTGCAACAGAAATGCAATACATAGTAAACCAATAAATCGGAAATTGATCCATTTTTTTTGATATATACCTTTGATGTGACCCAAAATTGCCATTAAAAAATCTTTTTGCATTAGGATACAAAATTATGCTAAAACAGTTATTTACCCTAATCATTCCTTGTCAGGGTGGAGAAAACACCCCCTGAATACGACTGAAATTGGTCGTTTTCCGTTTTACTAAAACGTACCATATTAGAAATCAACGCCCTTGTTTTCTCAAAAAATCTTCATAACCCTGAGGTCCCGGGTTCAAATCCCGGTCTCGCTACAGTGTTATTCTTGAGAATAATATAGGAGCTATAAAAAGCAGGTATTAACGGCCTGCTTTTTTGATTTTAAGGGATTTCTCAAAGACCCTTAACAAACTGTGGAATTCCCTTAAATCCCTCCACATTTGGTTAGAATGTAGTTCAATGCTGGCTACATGAAAATCAAGGACTTACGTTAAATCGTGGGTCCTTTGTTGTTTTTGCGTGAGGTTTGCGTGAGGTTTTGCGTGAGGTTTTTTACTTTTACCCATACAATAAATTATTCATGGAAATACAAAATAGTTCAATTGAGGATCTAGATTTCATACTTGATTTATACAAGTCTGCTACTGCATATCAAAAAGAAAGATTCATTAGTCATTGGCCGGAGTTTGATAGAGAGATGGTTATAAATGAAATTGTAGAGAAAAGACAATGGAAGATGATTATTGATGGAGAGGTGGTATGTATTTGGGCTACTACATTTTCTGATCCCTTAATTTGGGAAGACAAGAATATCGATCCGTCGGTTTATATTCATAGGATTACCACTAACCCTAAATTTAGAGGAAAAGGCTTGGTAAAGAAAATTGTTGAGTGGTCTAAAAATTACGCTACCGAAAATGGCAAGAAGTTTGTCCGCATGGACACGGTAGGAGAGAACCTAAAACTAATAGAGCACTATACGTCTTGTGGTTTTGACTTTTTGGGTCTTTCTCAATTAACTAATACGGATGGCTTACCAGAACATTACCATAATGCAGTGGTTAGTTTATTTGAGTTCAAGGCGTAGTTTTTTTATTTGTACCTCTGCGTGAGGTTTGCGTGAGGTTTTTGTCATTTCTTACCGAAAATACGAACCTTTAATGCTGATATTTTTATTGATGTCAACAAATTAAAATGTAAATTAGTATCTGCGCTTGGCGGTTATTAAATTCCTTTACTCTTACTACATTTAATTTATGTATAATTAAATTAAATAGTTATGCCAACAATTAAAGATTTATTAGTTAGTGAAAATAGAAAACTAATCACTATCTATGAGTAAGGCAATTATTTTTGATGCTTTAAAAATTATGGATGAAGCTAATATTTTTTTACAATTAAGTTAAAACTTATATTATGAGAAAAGAAATCTTTTTCGTTTTCACATTAATCATATTCAGTACCCCCAGCTGCACTAAAGATAATACCAATACAAGTAATACGAATAATACCATTACTCCTATCATTAATAGCGCTTGGGAGCAATCCAAAGGAACAGCGTTACTTAATATACAATCTTTAATTTGTGTGGGTTCGTATAATTTTTCTGGAGGTTCTACTGGTATAATGAAATCAATGGATTTTGGTGGAAATTTTGTCGTTTCTAATACCGGGAATTCTGATATTACTCCTACTCGTGGGTTTACCAATGATGGTAATCAAATTTTTAATTGCACTGGAAAAGGAGTTTTTACATCAACTGATTTTGGTGCTAATTGGATTTCAAAATCCAATGGATTATCTAACTTATTGAATAGTGGAATTGTATATGTAAGTCCATATTTATTTGTAGTAACTCCAACTGGGGTTTTTAGTAGTGTTGATAAAGGAAATAACTGGATATCAGCAGGTTTAACAAATATTGATGTTAGGTGTATTACATCTATTGGTAATACAATTTTTGTTGGTACGAATGGCAGTGGAGTTTACAAATCGTCCGATTGGGGGAAAACATGGACTCAGATAAATAATGGATTAAGTACAAGTAATGTGAGGGCCATTGAAACTAAGGGAAACACTTTATTTGTAGGAGGTGAGATAGGCACGAGTGTTTTCAGATCTACCAATGAAGGGACTAATTGGACGCAATTATCTGGTGGATTACCAACTGGTTCTTACAGAGGATTTGCAAGTAATTCAAAATACATTGTTGCAGGTTCTTTCGGATCAGGAGTATATTATTCAAGTGATAACGGTGATAATTGGACTCAAATAAATAATGGCCTAAAAGATCTTAGTATTTTTGATTTAGCGTTTAACGATAAATTTCTATTGGCAGGAACAAATACCCAGGGTGTTTTTAGATTTGATATAAATAATTTAAAATAAAATTGGTTAGTTTTTACAAAACAGTCAACATGAAAATCAAGGACTTACGTTAAATCGTGGGTCCTTTTCTGTTTCTGCGTGAGGTTTGCGTGAGGTTTTTGTCATTTCTTACCGAATACACGAATCTTTAATGCTGATATTTCTACTGCTGTTAATACCTTTGGGTCAAAGAAAAAGGGTTAATTTGCAATTAGAATAAAAGTAATAAATATCCAGCCATTTTGTGGCACCAAGCATACTAGGTATGGATGAATTGGAGACATTTTATGGTTGGTTTAAACTAGTTGCCAGCAAGCCTATTTCGACATTTCGTAACTAATAAAATTCAACAAACCATAACTCAGTATGACAATTCCAGATTTTAAAAATGTTAAGTGTATAACAATATTGTTTGTAACGTTATTGTTTTTGACAAGTTGTTTAAATCAATCGAAAAATTCCAAAGAAGTATTATTAGCAGGAATGTACAAATTATGGATAATAGAAAATCAAGACTCTACAGGCGTATGGCATGAGGATAGTTGGGCAAAAGGGGGAGAAAGCTATATTATCTATGACGGATTAGGACACATGGCGGTTCAAATAACACCAAAGGGATACAAAGATTTCAAATGGCTCGGTGAATTGGAATCAATAAATCAAAACTTTGTTAAACAGAAAGTAGATTCAATGTCTTTACAAGACCTCAAAGCCGCAGTCATGAATTTTTCATCAAATTATGTTTATGTAGCAGATTACAGCGTTAATGACACCGCAAATATTATTACTCATAAACGTATTTCAAGTTCTATTCCTTCCATTTGGGGTACCAATGTAAAAAGAGCATTTACTTTTAGCGGAGACACATTAATACTGCTAGCCTCAAATAAATCCTCACTAAAAGTTCTAAATGTAAATCGCAGGTTAAAATGGGTTCGACAAAAGTAAAGACAATGGCTTACCAATAATGCCAGCAGGCAACATGGGTTTGGCAATAGTGGCGGTTCAGTGCTACGCAGACAGTTTTGTGGTTAATCAAACATTGGTTCCTTTTCTGTTTTGTGCCTCTTTTCTGTGCCTCCTTTTGGTGAATAATATATAAAAAAGAGACCCCTATTGCTAGAGGTCTCAATCGTATTTTTTCAAACTTAAAAGCTATTTAATTGGAGCAGCTGTTGCAACCTTTAACCAACCTGAAACATCAAAATATTCATCTCCATCATAAATTTTATGATCTTTATCTAGTTTGTAGCTAAAATAGGATTTCAAATCTATTTTAGGAGCATTATTAGTAAAATCTCCTGACCATATGGCGTAAACTCTTACAGAACCATCTGGCTTTAAAGTAACTTCATCTACCCCTGGTAAAATAGTAACATTTACTTTTAAATTATTTACTAATTTAAAGAAATTAGATGATCTATCTAAAATTTCGGCTTTTGATATATCTTTTTGACCATAACCAGCAGAATGGTATTTCAAAGTATCAGACCAATAAGTAGCCCATTCAGTTAAGTCTTTCTTACAGTATGCTTTAAATGAAGCATCTATAAGTTTTGCATTTTCTCTAAATAAAGCCATGTTAGGGTCTTCTGTTTCTTTTTTTGTTTCTTGGTTTGAACAAGCAGTTAATGATGCTGATACAAGAAAACATAATATTATTTTTTTCATTTTGTTTATTTTTTATTATAAAATTTATTGAATAATTAAATTACCACTTACCTAATAGTACTCTAGTTTTAGATTTTGTATAGGTTCTTAATTCTTTAACTGAATTTGCATATTCTTTCTGCAAATCCTCATTAAGCGGTTTAAATTTAAATTTCGATGAAAAGTCTTTATGACTAACTACAACATAATGAGTTGTACCGTCAGTCATTCTTCTGCTAGTACTACCCAAAGTAATGCGGGTATTTGGAGGTAAATTTTTACTCCAATGAGCATCAAATTTTTCTTTAAAAAGGGTGATGTCTGTAATTTTTTGAAAAATAACATCTTGTACTAAATAATTTGTATTACTCTCATCCCCAAAGCTAGATAATCTAGTACCTGATCCAGATTCTCCATCTATACAAAATTTTGAAAGCTCTGACTGAAATTGTTTCCATGATGCATCACTTGGAGAATCATATGCAACTCCCATGGCCTCAGGTGTTCCAACAAAAACTACTTCATGAGTGGCATCATCATTACTTTTGAAATGGTTTTGATATAAAGAGACAGAAACTCCCTTGGCTAGATGTTCTTTTTTACCAAAATAGTCATTGTATAATTTTAAAACTGTTTGTTCGTTTTTGGGTTCTACATTAAAAGTGTAAGATGTAAACATGATTGTTTGCGCACCAAGATTAGAAATGGCAGCAAAGAAGACCGTTAAAAAAATAAATATTTTTTTCATGCGTGTTGATTTAGAAATAGGGTATAGCCTATCTCAATGATTAAATAAGTGTCTTAAGAATGATAGTGATTACAAGAAGTGTAAATAGAGCTGTTGCGTTAGAATTGCAATAGATTGAGTGATTTACTATTAAAAGGTAAGTAATATATTTTAATAATTAATATATCCCACCTCGTTTACGCCTTTAATTAATTGTTAAGATAACTTGAATTGAATAACACCTCTGCGTGAGGAAAACACCCCCTGAATTCGACTGAAATCGGTCGTTTTCGGTTTTGTGAAAACTTAACCAACTACTATTCAATACTTTATGATTTTATCAATCAATTAAAAGTACTTTATAGCTCATTTTATGTATTTTTTGATTGATAAATCATATTTTTATGATTGATAAATAACTATGCCAAAGAAGTCTGAAAATAGAGAAACCGAAATAATTGAGTTTATTAAGAACCATCCCAAATGTACTTCTCAGGAAATACTTGATGGATTGAACTTGGATATTAGTGTCGCTACATTAAGAAGAAAGCTCCAGGAATTAGTAGCAGAGGATTTAATTAATGCCATTGGTGAACTAAAGAGTAGAAAATACGAAATCAGTAACGGATATAATATTATTCGACCAATAGATGTTGAACAGTATTTTGAAAAAGAAATTGATGAGAGGATAATTCAAGATAAATTCAATAGCGATTTAATCAGCCAAACACTTCAAAATATCTCCATCTTTACAAATACTGAATTAGATCAATTAAACATCTTACAAGAAAAGTTTAAATCTAATTCATCTAAGTTATCAAAGAGTGAATACAAGAATGAGTTGGAGCGTCTTGCCATTGATTTAAGTTGGAAATCTTCTCAGATAGAGGGCAATACCTATTCATTACTTGAAACTGAAAGATTATTAAAAGATAAGGAAACAGCTGCTGGTAAGACAAAGGATGAAGCCACTATGCTGTTAAATCACAAAGATGCTTTGGATTTCATCATCAAAAATCCTAATTATATCAATCCATTAACTGTTTCGAGTATAGAAGATATTCATAGTATTTTAGTTAAAGAGTTAGATATTTCAAGAAATATTAGAAGTAGAAGAGTAGGTATCTCAGGTACGAATTATAAGCCACTAGATAATGAGTTTCAAATTAAGGAAGCAGTTGAGTCTATGTGTACATTAATCAATTCAAAGAAAAATGTATTTGAGAAGGCTTTTTTATCGCTTGTACTCATCTCTTATATCCAACCATTTGCAGATGGTAACAAGAGAACTGCAAGGATTATAAGTAATGCAATATTGATCAATAATCACTTCTGTCCAATTTCATTTAGAACCATTGATTCTATTGAATATAAAAAGGCCATGCTAGTATTTTACGAGCAAACAAATATCAGTCCATTCAAAAAAGTATTTATAGGTCAGTTTGAATTTGCGGTGAATACTTATTTCTAAATATGTACCTCCTGCGTGAGGAAAACACCCCTTCAAATCGGTTAAAATCGGTTGATTTCAGTTTTGTGAAAACATAACGCATTACAAATCAACGCGTTTATTTTTTTTAAAAATCTTCATAACCCTGAGGTCCCGGGTTCAAATCCCGGTCTCGCTACATGATAATCAAGGACTTACGTTAAATCGTGGGTCCTTTTCTGTTTCTGCGTGAGGTTTGCGTGAGGTTTTTGTCATTTCAAATAATTAGTATAAAAATATTTATTGAACTTGAACACTTTCTTTGACGACATACATTATTTTGATTCATTCATCATGCATCTAAAACCAACAGTGCCATTTCTTTCAAAGCCCTGACTCAGTCTTAATAAATATTGAGCATAGGTTAATTCTCTAGGCCCGCCTTGCAAATACCACCAACTACCCGATGGTTTAAAATAGCTTCCCCCTTTCATCATAATATATTGATAACTACCCGAACTATATTCACTACTGGTTAACTGCCAAACCGAACCTACTAAATCGTATAAACCATTTGCATTCACCCCTTTTGGATAAGCACCCACTGTATCCAGTATGCCATTTCCTAAATTACAGAAGCTAGAATCAATTCCATTAATTTTTACTGTACTTAATGTACCTGTAATTTCTTCTACTTCTCTTATAACTGGCTTTTCTTGTTTCCAAGGCCATTCTTGTAAGTTACTTGTTTGTGCAGCATACTGCCATTGAATTTCAGAAGGCAATATTTTATGATTCCAATCGGCATAGGCCTTAGCATCTTCATAACTTATATATACGACTGGTTTTTTGTAGTCAGAAGTTAAAGGGGTGCCAGCTACCCAATGCTTTAAATAATTTACAGTATCAGTTGGTTGGTATTTACTTTCTTTAATAAATTGGTAAAAATCCTGATTGGTAACTAAGTATTTATCCATCCAAAAAGAAGGAATAGATATGGCGGTGCTATTTAATACAGTAGGATAAGAAATAAAATTATCGCCATGGGTTCTTTTGAAAATAAATTTGCCTGCTTCTATTTCAACCATATTTTTCTGTATAGCAGCTTCATCACTTGTATTGGATATATTTTCTTTTTTGAATGAATGAGGCTCGATCGTTTCTTGAAGTCTAGCTTGACCCGGATATAAGTAAACAATTTGTTCATCTAATAAACTTGTTCTATTAGAGGAGCTTCCCCATGCATCTTTAAGATGCTGAATCACTTGAATAATTATTTTACCTTCAAATCTTTGGGCGATTGTATTAATATCTATTAGTTGATTTTTAAAAGGTAACACAAGATTCGGTTTGCCCCATCCTACTTCAGTAGTCCAAATATTCATTTCAATTTGATTACTATCTGTATTTATTCCTAATGGGGTATTAACAGCCTTTGTTAGTTGAATTTCTATTTTATTGTTAACTAGCGTTGCCTCTATCAATTTAGGTACTTGAATAATACAATCAACTGCGCCTTCATTATTCGTACCTAAGTATTTTTGATGAAAAGATTCAGTCTCCGCTTCTATAAAATACTTTCCTTTTTTATAGCTAGGCTTTAATAATTTATGATGATATACATCCACAAAATGCCAATTGTATTTAAGATTCACTTCAAATAAATCGTTCTTATAGCCTTGTGGAATTGTTGAATAAATAGTATACACTGTTTTCTGTGGTGTATTCCATTGGTTCACCCAAATACTATCTGCAGTTGTAGCAATTAAGGGGATGGCATTACTTGAGTTAAAATTATCAGACAACTGTCTTAGCAAATTTGTTGTTTTACCTAGAAAGGCATATTGCTTTTCAACCCAATCTGGTTGACCGGCTGCCATAATATTTATTTCCGTTCCATATCCATTAAAAAAGCTAGTGGCAAATTCTCTCTGTATAGGTTCTTTATATAATTCTGCTACTCTATAAATTGCAAAACCTGGTTGAATAAACTTATTTAAATTTAAGATTGGAGGATAATACAATGCATTGTGCACCCTGCCTGCAATAATACCTTGCATATCCTTGGGCACGGCCATACCTTCGCTATACATTATCACCCCCTTTCTAACTGTGTCGGCCGCATTCTGTAAGGTATCACTTGAACTTCCTTGGGTATCTAAAACCACTCCGTCTGCATCTGTATTTTTAATGAGCCAAGATAAACCAGAATAATGATTTTGCTTACGCATGTCTACGTCCCAAGGATTATAGGAAACAAATAAATGTTTTCCTTCAGCAATTAAATCATTGCTAATTTTTTTGATGCCTGCTAATCCTCCAGGTAAATCCTTATATAAATCAAATTGATTTCTTTGGTCTAAGCCCAAAGTAGGCCAAGAAGGCCACATGGCTAGAATATCATCTCCTCCATATAATATATTTCCTCTTTTAATAAAATCTGGTAAGGCATATTGTTTTTTTGGAGCATCATAGAAATATTTATCCCAGGTCATCATTAAATGCATCAAATAAGTGTTTTTGACCCATGCTAAATCTTTTCTTTTATATAGGCTATCGTTGAAAAAACTTAAATCATAAAGTTTCTTATCTCTAAAAACTTTCAATAAACCATTTTGCCAACTACCTTTATAACTAGCTATCCAGATATGATAATTGATAGTTCCATTAGGATATAAAATAGTTTCAAATCTTTTAGTTTTACCAAGCTGTATACTTTGTTTATCCCTTCTGCTAAAACCATAAATATATAATGCTTTATCAAGAGACAAACTATTGTATCCAAGCTCCCATGCATTATCAGGCACAATAACATTTACAGGAGTCTTACCAGGAATAAACAAATGGGTTCTTGATAAACTATGGTTTCCCTTACCGGTGATGTATACATTTGAATCGGTTTTTTCAAAAGGAAGCACATTATCTATTGAGAGGGTGTCTTTACTATTATTTTTAAATTGAATAAGTAAATCAATGCCATCATCTATTTTATTAGTTTGAAGAATTTTGTATTGAATACGGCTTTGCTGATTTAAACTTGCAGCCCATTGAAGAACAGGTATAGAATGAGCTAGATTGAAAGTTTTGTCATTTATTGAAAATCCAATAATAGTACTGCTATCTTTTGAGAATTGAATTTGATCAATGGATCTTACTTGCGCTTTAATTTGCTGATTCATTAATACATATAAAACAGTTATTAAAAGAAGGCTATTTCGAAAGAGACTAGGTATAATTTTCATTTGCATACAATCTCAAAGAAAGTTACAAAAAATGACTTAAAAATGGGTAGAATGATGGTGGTTTGTTGAATAAGATTTACATTCATCTTATAAAATTAATGTTTTCTACGTGAGGAAAACACCCCCTGAATTCGACTGAAATCGGTTGATTTCGGTTTTGTAAAAACATAACTAACTACAAATCAACGCCTACATTTTCTTGAAAAATCTTCATAACCCTGAGGTCCCGGGTTCAAATCCCGGTCTCGCTACATGAAAATCAAGGACTTACGTTAAATCGTGGGTCCTTTCTTGTTTTTGCGTGAGGTTTTGCGTGAGGTTTTAACTTTTAAATAGAATTGTTTCTATGCAAACTAAAAAAACACATTTAGATAATTTTAAATTAATATTCTAATTATACTTCTTTTCTAATTTACTACTAAATTAATAAATTAAAAATGGCCTCCCGAACCATTTCTGTGAAAGATATTTATAATCTATTTCCAAACAATCGGATAATGGATACTCTACCATTGATTAAAGTTGAACTTATTGTTGAAATAAGTTTTGAAACATTTGGGCAGGTACAATACACTGATGAAAATGGAAGACCATGGATTAAAGAATTTGTTGGAAATAAGTGGGTAAAAGAAATATTTTTAAAGCAACCAAGAGAAATTAAATTCAGCGTTTTTGTAAATAATCAGTTTTTGCAGAAAGGAAGGTATGGCACTTTAATAAAAAAAATAGATAATGAAGTTGTTGATCAAAAAGAATTTCAATTAAGTGGCGATAAATTATTTGAAGGGTGGTTTAAACTGGGTTAGTAAATTACCCAAATAAAGGGGTCTCATAGATGTTAGACAAAGCGGGGAATGTTTCTACATTCCCTTTTTTAATATCTGCGTGAGGAAAACACGCCCTGAATTCGACTGAAATCGGTTGATTTCCGTTTTGTGAAAACATAACTAACTACAAATCAACGCCTTCATTTTCTCAAAAAATCTTCATAACCCTGAGGTCCCGGGTTCAAATCCCGGTCTCGCTACATGAAAATCAATGACTTACGTTAAATCGTGGGTCCTTTTCTATTTCTGCGTGAGGTTTGCGTGAGGTTTTGCGTGAGGTTTTTTACTTTTACCCATACAATTAGTTATCGATGGAAATACAAAATAGTTTAATTGAGGATATAGATTTCATACTTGATTTATACAAGTCTGCTACTGCATATCAAAAAGAAAGATTCATTAGTCATTGGCCGGAGTTTGA
>Ga0222712_10001217_pt1 | contig 32675 bp, 29 predicted proteins | sample C33_657DmetaG_FD_165043 | JGI IMG/M metagenome (GOLD analysis project Ga0222712, IMG submission 165043) | Estuarine water microbial communities from San Francisco Bay, California, United States - C33_657D | ecosystem: Environmental > Aquatic > Marine > Unclassified | place: USA: California...
CAGGAAGAACTGTCATGATGGAGCAATTCAGCAGGAACACTGCACAAATAATCTTGCAGTAAAGTTGTGAATAAGAACATATTAGATAGCGAAGTACAAAAGTTCATAAACCATAACTTGCATGCTGATATACCCAATCTAAGCCTTAAAAAGAGTCCCTTTTCTTTAGTAAGTTCAAAAGAACTAGCTGAACAAATAGACAGTAAAAAAAGATGTGAATTTAAACTACCCCACTTGTTCAATTCAAAAGGCATCTATTACCCGGCTAAAATTGCCATTGAACAAGCATCATCAGAAATTGCAGCAAAATATAAAGCAGAATTAATTCAAGGTGAAGAACTTATCGACCTTACTGGAGGTATTGGTGTTGATACCTCATTTTTTGCCAGGAAAGTAAAGTCTGTGACCCATTGTGAGATTAATCAGGAGCTTTCTGAAATCGCTGAATATAATTCAAGAATATTTGGACTTGACATCAACTTCATTCATTCAAGCGGGATAGAATATCTTCTTAACTCAAATAGGACATTTAGTACTATTTATATTGATCCTTCAAGAAGAATTAGCTCAAAGAAGGTTTTTATGCTTAAAGATTGTGAACCCGATATCATCAGTAATTTGCAACTATTAAGGGATCATTCATCACGAATACTAATTAAAACGGCTCCCCTGCTTGATATTCAATCATCAATAAAAGAATTAAAACAGGTAAGTACAATTCATGTTGTTAGTATCAAAAATGAGTGCAAGGAATTGCTGATAATTATAGATAAAGAACAGGAAACTGATGACCCACTGATTACTTGTGCTATATTAGGAGATAATGAAAAAACCTATAGCTTTAAACTATCAGAAGAGAAAGAATTTCAAATTCATAAGTACTCTGAACCTTTAGAATATATCTATGAACCTGATGCAGCACTACTCAAAGCAGGATGTTTTAAGCTGATTACACGTGATTTTAATATTAAAAAAATTCATCAGCATACCCATTTATACACCTCCACTGAATTACTAAAATCCTTTCCAGGTAGAAAGTTCATTTTGAAAAAAGCAGGTGACTATGGTATGTTTATAAAAGAAAATCAAGTAAAGAAAGCTAATATTATTTGTAGAAACTTTGGTTTAAGCCCAGAAGAGATCAAGAAAAAATTAAAGATCAATGATGGTGGTAACGAGTACCTATTATTTTGTACCGGACCTAAAAATGAACGATTGGTCTTAAACTGCGAACGAATAGTTTGAACATTGAAATCATTCAGATTATGAACTATACAACCTATTAAATTTATAAATAGGAAATAAATCTATCTCACAATAAAATTAACAACCTTGAGCGAGTTGTAAATAAATGAATTTCTCAAAAAAGGAGTTCTAAAAGAACTCCTCTATTATTTTGCTTTGAATTATTTATTAGGTTGCGGAGTCATGCGCAAATAAGGTTTAATCTCTGTAAACCCTTTTGGAAATTTAGCAGGAATATCTTCCGTTTTAATAGCAGGAATAACAACCACATCTTCTCCTTCTTTCCAGTCGGCAGGAGTTGCTACACTATAATTTGCTGTTAACTGAAGTGAGTCAATCACTCTTAATATTTCAACAAAATTTCTACCTGTTGAAGCAGGATAGGTAATCATTAATTTGATTTTTTTATCAGGTCCTATAACGAACAGAGAACGAACTGTAAAGGTTTCTGAGGCATTAGGATGCATCATTCCATACAATTCAGCAACTTCTCTATTTTCATCAGCTATGATCGGGAAATTAACTTCTACATGCTGGGTTTCATTGATGTCATTGATCCATCCCTTGTGAGATTCAACTGAATCAACACTTAAGGCGATCACTTTCACATTGCGCTTATCAAATTCACTTTTCAATGAAGCTGTTCTTCCTAATTCAGTAGTACATACAGGAGTATAATCTGCCGGATGAGAAAAAAGCACTGCCCAACTATCTCCTAAATAATCGTGAAAACTGATATTACCCTGAGATGTCTTTGCAGTAAAATTCGGTGCAAGATCGCCTAGTTTCAAATTCATAATAGTATAATGTAAATACGTTTAATAATCTACTAATTTACTAGATATTCTTGATTGTATCAAAAAAAACTCCCTGATTTATATTCAGAGAGCTTTCTTTGTACTCAAATATTACATTAATCTTTATATTATTTAGGATTACGAATAATAAGATTCATAAAAAGCTATTCATTATTGCTTAATCAACTTTCTAGGCCTATCATCGATCATCCCATTGAATTTATTTTTTTCTAAGATTTGATTCAACACTTTTTCTTCAGAAAGAGGCATTCCAGAAATACTGCTTAATGTATTACCCTTTGAGCTTACTGAGAAAAATCCTTTTTCAGAATAGGCTAAAGCAGCAGCTAAAAGCGCTTCTTTCTCATCACCAAAATCTTTAGTTACATCATCAGCAAGCGATTTATCAACCACTAATCCTTCGTAAAATCCACCATAATTCTTTTGATTCCTAGTTTCAAACTGGGGTACATATAGATCTAAATTATCTATACTGATTGCAAAAAAACCAACTGGTTTACCATAAGTTTGACGACCAATCAATTTTACATCATTAGGCATGACAGCCTTGAGGTTATTAATGACTAATTCACTTGCAGAAGCCGTTCCACTAAGGACCAAGAAATAAATTTTTTTAAATTCTGCAGCACCTTCCTTAGCAAAATTTTCAATATTCCCTGCCGCCACAGTTGGTTTATAATTAATATCCGCATAGGTTGCCCACTTGCCATTTACACCTGAAGTAAATGTCTGAAGTTTACCATTAGCATCTAATAAAGGCTGATTAGCCAATATTTTTGCAAGCCCATCTTGCATAGTTTTTGTCCAATAAGTTGTATACATTACTTGACCATTTACGGAAGCAGGCGCTAACAGATTGGTAAACACATCAGAAGTAGCCACAGAACCTCCACCATTATAGCGCAGATCAACAATTAATTCTGAAGCTCCATCTGTATGAAATTTTCCGATCGCCGCTCTCAGACCGTCTCTTGAATTGGTAGTAAAACTATGATAAACTAAATACCCAACCTTTTTACTACCAAGGGTAAATATTTTGGTGGCATAAATTGGATTATTGGCATAAGTTGCTCTTGCAATAGTTAAAACTAGACTGTTTCCATCAGGTTTTTTAACGGTCATAGAAACTGTTGTTGCACTTCCAAAAACAGCCGAAGAAACAAATGATACGTTTGCTGACGAAGATGTACTTAAGGCTGATCCAGTTCTTCCGTTTAAAGTAGTAATCTGGTAGCCTCTTATCAGCCCTGCAGTAGCAGCAGGAGATCCAGGTGAGACATATTTAATTCGAAGATCTTCAGTTGGAGTTGACGAATTTCCATCATCATCATTATAAAATACGGAAAAACCAAAATCACCACTTACTCCACCTAATGAGGTTGATACTCCACCATTATCAAGAAATGAATATTTATCTACAGGTTTGTTAGTTCCCGGTAATTTAATTATTGCATCGAGAACTGCCTGATCTGAAGAATATGATCTAGGTTTAAATATTTCATAGCTAGGCATACCTTCATTCCAGAAATAAGTGTCTCTAGCATAAAGAAAAATTGAATCTTTTGTTAATTCAGCTCTCGTAGGGGGTGCAACGATAACTGGTGGAGTTACTGTTGTTGTAGTTGTTGTTGTAGGAGTCTTAGGCTCTTTCTTACAAGCAGAAGCAAGGATTAAAACACTAAATATGAAAATAATAGGTTTTATTAAAGACCTTAAAATAATTTTATTTGACATATATTTCTTAAAGTTTATATAGGTTAGTTTTTAATATTAAAAAATAAATTAGGTATAAATTTAAATAAATTCACTGACATTTAAATAATCTACTCCACTTGATAAAGCAAATTCTTTATCCGTTAAAGCATTACCCAAAATCAAAAGATCCTTTCTCAATAAATTGTGCTCTTTTAGGATATACGATAATACATCAGATTCTGGTTTTTGATTTATCTCCTGAGCATAATAAACCTTTAAATATTTTTCAAGACCATTCCACTCTGTTTGCATGATTTTATTCATCTGAATTTCAGGTTTACCATGTGTAACGATAAATATGTCCTTTCTGTCAATAACTATTTCCTGCAACAAAGTGAGCACATTTGAAAACAACAATAGCTTCAAAGGTAATCTGGCAGTAAAATAAAGCCGGTCAAAATTATCTCTGTATTTTTCATTGATTCCAAATACTTCTTTCGCCCTATCAAAAATGCCATCATCACCATGGTGTTCATATGATTTTTTGAAAAATTCAATCAGATCTGATGCTGGAGGAAATGTCTCTGTAAATTCAATGAAATTGGAAAATAGATAATAGACCTGCAGTAGATAGTCTCTTTCAGGGTAAAGAACATCATCCAATTCAAAAATAAAAGCCTTCTTTCTGTGATCAAGATCAATATATTTAAGCATATCAAATATTAAACGAACTAAATATTAGCTGATTATTTTTTAATTCCCATTGAAAAATGCCATTTTCTTCATCGAGAAGCATTATACTCTCTTTGGCAATATTCCCTGCACATAAATTTCCGTCAATCAAGACAAATAAATTTGTAGAAAGAAATGGAGAATCATTTAATCTTGTTTCTATCCATTTTATGGAAGGAATAACAAGTTTAATGTCAAATTCTTCAAAAAGTTGTCGGGATTTTGAAAATTCTACAATTTCGTCAGTTAATAACGGATAAATTTCAACTATTTGATTATCCAGACAGATTTTTAAAACTTCATGGATAAAACTCGAAGAATCAGTAGAGGGAAACTTTAAAAATCTTTTTCCGGAAAAAACAGGAATGTCTGTATCAGAGGCAAAACATATATCCTCAGTATTTAGAATACGTGCAAGTTGGAAAGCTGCTGAATTAGTTGCAGCGGTGATCAAAACAGACATTTTAATAATTAATTATTTGTCCATCTTTCATTAACACCTTTTTATCTGCAAGATTAGCAAGATTTTCATTATGAGTAACAATTACAAAAGTTTGGTTCAGAGTATCACGTAAATTGACAAACAGCTGATGCAGATTTTCAGCGTTATTTGAATCTAAATTTCCGGATGGTTCATCAGCTAATATTATTGCTGGATTATTCACCATAGCCCTGGCTACTGCCACACGTTGTTGTTCACCACCTGACAGTTCATTGGGTTTGTGATTGGCACGATCTGAAAGACCAAGTAGTTCCAATAATTCAAATGCCTTATTTTCAGCATCTTTTTTACTTTTACCAGCAATAAAGGCCGGTATACATATGTTTTCTAGGGAAGTAAATTCAGGAAGCAAGTGATGAAATTGAAAAATGAATCCAATTTGCTCATTCCTGAATGCACTCAATTTTTTTGATGAGAGAGTATGAATATCCACATTGTTCAATCTGACTATTCCATGGTCAGGATGATCAAGAGTTCCAATGATATGTAAAAGAGTACTTTTTCCTGCACCCGAAGCACCAATTATCGTAATAATCTCTCCTCTTGTAACATCAAGATCAACCCCTTTTAGGATCTGTAAATTTCCGTATGATTTTTTAATTCCTCTTGCCTGAAGCATAGATTTTGGCTGTATTCATATGCAAAGGTGCAAATTGTTTATTAGAGTAAGGTCTGAGCACAAAAAAAAGACTTATTTTTTGCATTTGCTATTTTCAGGTTTGCAATAAAAACGTAGTTTTACGACAAATAACAAGTAAATGAATATTCACGAATATCAAGGTAAAGCAATATTAAAAAGTTTTGGCGTCAGAGTTCAAGAAGGCATCGTTGCCGATACTGCTGAGCAAGCTGTTGAAGCAGCCAAAAAACTAAAAGTAGATTATAACTCAGACTGGGTAGTTATCAAAGCTCAGATACATGCAGGCGGACGTGGAAAAGGTGGTGGTGTTAAGCTAGCAAAAAATCTGGAAGAAGTAAGAGAAAAAGCAGGGCATATCATAGGAATGCAATTAATTACACCACAAACCGGGCCAGAAGGTAAGTTGGTTAGCAAAGTTTTGGTTGCACAGGATGTTTACTATCCTGGTGAAAGTGATACCAAAGAATTTTATGTAAGCGTTTTACTCGACAGATCCAGAGGCCGTAACATCATCATGTATTCTACAGAAGGTGGAATGGATATTGAAGAAGTTGCAGAACACACACCTCATTTAATATTTAAAGAAGAAATAGATCCAAAGGTTGGTCTTCAGGGATTTCAGGCTCGTAAAATAGCCTTTAATCTGGGATTGAGTGGTGATGCATTCAAAGACATGACCAAATTCATTGCTTCTTTGTATAAAGCATATGAAGCTACTGATTCGTCTATGTTTGAGATTAACCCAGTCTTAAAAACTTCTGATAATAAAATTCTTGCGGTTGATGCCAAAGTAAACCTAGATGATAACGGACTTTTCCGCCATCCTGATTTTGCTGCGATGCGTGATACATCAGAAGAAGATCCAACAGAAGTAGAAGCAAGTAAATCAAATTTGAACTATGTTAAACTTGACGGAAACGTAGGTTGTATGGTGAATGGAGCTGGTCTTGCAATGGCTACAATGGATATCATCAAACTTGCTGGTGGTGAGCCTGCAAATTTCCTAGATGTGGGTGGAACTGCAAATGCAGAAACAGTTAAAGCTGGATTTAATATTATCCTTTCTGATCCAAATGTAAAAGCTATTCTGATCAATATCTTTGGAGGAATTGTACGCTGCGATCGTGTTGCTCAGGGAGTTATTGATGCATACAAAGAGATTGGAAATATTCCCGTTCCAATTATTGTACGTCTTCAGGGCACTAATGCTGTAGAAGCAAAAAAGTTAATTGACGAATCGGGATTAAAGGTTTACTCTGCAATTCTTCTTAAAGAAGCTGCTGCCTTAGTAACCAAGGTTCTTGAAAATAAATAATCTATAGATTTCGTCATTCCTGACCCAAACAGGGATGACGAAATTTTATTATCGTGTGATATTGTATCAACATTTACAATTCAATCACAGGCTTAATAGCTATTACTTGTATTAGGTATTATTATTGATAATTGTATTCCATAGCCATTATACTTTAACTCTTTATATTTCAGGATATCAGCTCAGATAAATTAGAGCTATGCATAAGGACATAAAAAAAGGGAGCTTTAGGCTCCCTTTTTAAAAATATGATATCTAAGACTATTTTACTGTATCGATAACAGCTTTAAATGCATCTGGATGATTCATTGCAAGATCAGCTAGAACCTTACGGTTCAATTGATTACCATTTGCAGTTAATTTACCCATTAATGCAGAATACGATAGTCCGTGCTGGCGTGCACCAGCGTTGATACGCTGAATCCACAAAGCTCTGAATTCTCTTTTCTTATTTTTACGGTCACGGTATGCATATTGCAAACCTTTTTCGACTGTGTTCTTAGCAACGGTAAAAACCTTGCTTCTAGATCCCCAATAGCCTTTGGCTAAATTTAAGACCTTTTTTCTTCTTCTTCTTGACGCTACTGCGTTAACCGAACGTGGCATGTTGTTTTGTGTTTTGGTAAGCGGTGTTCCTTGTCAGAAACTTAAAACCTGATACCTGGTTAAATTAATTTGTTGATTACTTGCCTATACAAAGCATACGCTTAACGTTGCCTGAATCTGCATCAGAAACTAAACTTGTCTGACCCAAGGCACGCTTACGTTTGTTACTCATCTTGGTTAAGATGTGACTTTTAAAAGCGTTCTTTCTTTTGATTTTACCTGTTCCAGTAAGCTTAAAGCGCTTTTTTGCACTAGAACACGTTTTCATTTTTGGCATAACTATATTTATTTATTTATCAATTATTCTGTTTGTATAATTGTCAGTTGCGAAATGCCACAAGGGCAAATTAACAAACCCGATTTGATCGGATGACGAATTATCTTTTACCTACATGTTTAGGAGCAACGGTTAAAAACATCCGTTTTCCCTCTAATTTAGGTAATTGTTCAACCTTACCCACATCTTCTAAGGCTTGAGCAAACTTTAATAACAGGATTTCTCCTTGTTCTTTATAAACAATTGCACGACCTTTAAAGTGAACATATGCACGAACTTTCTCACCACCTTCAAGGAAACCAATTGCATGTTTTAGTTTAAACTGAAAATCATGATCACTGGTATTAGGTCCAAAACGGATTTCTTTGATCACCGTTTGTTTTGCATTGGACTTAATTTCCTTCATTTTTTTCTTCTGCTCGTAAATAAACTTGTTGTAATCAACAATCTTACATACAGGCGGGACTGCATTCGGAGAAATTTCCACAAGATCAAGATCCTGTTCAATAGCCATTGCCAAAGCTTCTCTGAATGGATAAATACCCGTTTCCACGTTCTCACCAGTTAAGCGCACCTCAGGTGCCCGGATCAAATCATTGATCTTATGTTCTGCTTCTTTCTTTTTAAACGGAGGGCGTGGTCCTCTGTTAAAGCCTGGTCTTCCTAATGCCAAATTATACTTCTATTTAAATTGTAATTTCTTTAACTAACTGATTACTAAACTCTTCAATTGTCATGCTACCTACATCTCCTTGACCATGTCTCCTTACAGAAACTATGCCTTCATTCATTTCTTTTTCACCTATGATGAGCATGAAAGGTATTTTCTTGACTTCAGCATCACGAATCTTTCTTCCAATCTTCTCATCTCGAGAGTCAATCAGCCCGCGAATATCGGAATTATTAAGCGATTCTAAAACTTTTTTTGCATAATCCTCATATTTTTCAGAGATAGGCAGCACTATAAATTGTTCTGGTGAGAGCCATAATGGAAATTCACCTGCGCAGTGTTCGATCAAAACCGCCACAAACCGTTCTAAAGATCCGAAAGGAGCTCTATGTATCATCACCGGACGGTGTTTTTGATTATCACTTCCAGTATATTCAAGTTCAAATCGCTCAGGTAAATTGTAGTCTACCTGAATGGTACCCAATTGCCATTTCCTACCAAGGGCATCCTTTACCATGAAATCAAGCTTTGGACCATAGAAAGCTGCTTCACCTAACTCAATAACAGTGGTTAAGCCTTTTTCATCAGCAGCTTCAATAATTGCCGATTCGGCAAGCTGCCAATTTTCATCACTTCCAATATATTTGGCTTTATTTTCAGGATCTCTGAGTGAGATCTGAGCGGTATAATCATCGAATCCTAACGCTTTAAATACATATAAAACCAAGTCGATAACCTTTTTAAATTCTTCTTTAACCTGATCTGGACGACAGAATAAATGTGCATCATCCTGAGTAAAACCTCTGACTCGGGTTAAACCATGAAGTTCTCCGCTTTGTTCATAGCGATAAACTGTGCCAAATTCTGCATATCGAACCGGAAGATCTTTATAAGAACGAGGTTTTGTTTTATAAATTTCGCAATGATGAGGACAGTTCATTGGTTTTAAGAAAAACTCCTCACCTTCTTGAGGGGTTTTTATTGGCTGAAAGGAATCGGCACCATATTTTTCATAGTGGCCGGAAGTAATATAAAGGTTTTTATGTCCAATATGTGGCGTAATAACCTGCTCATATCCAGACTTAACCTGAGCTCTTTGAAGAAAATTAACAAGCTTTTCGCGAAGTGCTGTCCCTTTTGGTAACCATAACGGCAAACCCATACCTACTTTTTCAGAAAAAGCAAAAAGTTCTAGCTCTTTACCCAGCTTACGATGATCCCGTTTTTTGGCCTCCTCAATCATGTGGAGATAGTCGGTTAGCTCACTTAGCTTTGGATAAGTAACTCCATATATACGAGTTAATTGTTTTCTGGTTTCGTCACCTCTCCAATAAGCACCTGCAACATTCATCAACTTAACAGCCTTAATAAAGCCCGTATTAGGAATATGCGGACCACGGCAAAGGTCAGTGAAATTACCCTGTGTATAGAATGTGATTGAACCATCAGCCAGATCTTTAATTAAATCCAGTTTATATTCATCATCTTTTTCGGTAAAATATTTAATTGCATCACTCTTAGAAACTCCTTTTCTAGAAAATTCAGATTTTGCTTTTGCTAATTCAATGATCTTATCTTCGATTTCTTTAAAATCATCTGACGAAAATTCACGGTCACCAAAATCAACATCATAGTAAAAGCCTGTTTCAATTGCCGGGCCGATACCGAATTTTGTACCTGGATACAATGCTTCTAAAGCTTCAGCCATCAAATGTGCAGAAGAATGCCAGAATGTAGCCTTTCCTTCCTGATCATTCCAGGTTAAAAGTTTTACTAATGAATCTTTTTCAATTGGTCTGGAAGAATCCCATACCTCACCATTAACCATGGCAGCTAAAACGTTACGAGCTAAGCCTTCAGAAATAGAAAGTGCTATCTGTTGGGCAGTAGTTCCTTGTTCGTACTCCCGAACAGAACCATCAGGAAGAGTAATATTGATCATCTACAAAATGATTTATAAGTCATAATTTTAAAAAAATTCAAATGATCATCTACAAAGTGATCTTCATTTCGAGTACAAAAATAGGATTTTATAAAGGATTTTGCTGCTAAAATGGGAACTAAAATTGGAGGAGCAAATTTAATAAAGCTGTTAAAAAAATCGTTAAGGCCTAAGCATTACCCCATCCATGAGTTAAAACATCTGCAATATGCATTGTTTTAATCTTTAGATCATGTCGATCAATATAAGATTGCAAATTTAATAAACATGAAGAATCTGTTGAAATTATATAGTCAGCACTCATTTCTAAAGCATTATTTACCTTTTGTTCTGCCATTGCACTTGAAATACCATCAAATTTAACTGCAAATGTGCCACCAAATCCACAACATACATCAGTATCTTTCATTTCTACTAGTTCAAGTCCATGAACTTTACTTAATAATTGCCTCGGTTCAGCTTTAATATTACATTCTCTTAAACCAGCACAAGAATCATGGTACACAGCCTTTCCTTCAAGTTCAGCACCGAAATAATCCTTTTTAATAATATTAACGAGGAAATCACTTAACTCATGAATATTACTTTGAATAGCTCTACATTTATTATGAACTGCTGTGTTGGTAAACAGATCATTAAAAGAATTTTTGACCATCCCAGTACAAGAGGCAGATGGTGATACAATATAATTGGTTTCAGAAAAATCATTCAGGAATTTACCACCAACTACTTTTGCTTCTTCCCAGAAACCTGCATTGTATGCTGGCTGCCCGCAACAGGTTTGTTCTGTATTATAAACCACTTTACATCCAGCTTTTTCAAGAATTTTTATGGTATTAAAAGCTGTCTGCGGATAAAGTTGGTCAATAAAACAGGGAATAAATAATTCGACAGTCATAGGTGATTTCTTAAACAGTGCTAAATTCAGAAAAAAAAACTAATCCTTAGCTAAGGAAGTTGAAGATTCTGTTTTTATAAAAAAGATTGACACTAAAATCAATAAACCTATAATAAAAAACCCAGCGAGACTAATTGCTGAATTTCGCATACTTCCTGTAAACTCTTCGATATATGCAAAACTGAATAAACCAATCACAATAGCCATTTTCTCAGTAACATCATAAAAACTAAAGAAAGAAGCGGTATCAGGAGTATTTTCAGGTAAAAATTTAGAATAAGTAGATCTTGAGATAGATTGTATTCCTCCCATAACTAATCCAACAACAACAGCTACAGCATAGAACTGGCCTTCATTTTGTATATAATAGGCTCCAGCACAAACTCCAATCCAAACTACTATAACTGCGATAATAACCTGGATATTTCCATATTTCTTTGCAAAATATGACATGATCAGTGCTCCCAAGATAGCTACAATCTGTATAATCAGAATGATTGCGATCAATTTAGCGGTTCCCAGTTTCAGAACTTTTTCACCAAATCCAGCCGCTACAAGCATTATGGTTTGTACTCCCATTGAGTAAAAAAAGAATCCCAGTAGAAATCTTTTCAGAATAGTCATTTCTTTTAATTGATGCCATACTTTAATAAGTTCTTGAAAGCCACTTTTAACATCTATTTTAGATAATTTATTGTAATTAGGGCTTCCTGCAGGAAGTTTTTTAAATGGGATCTGAGAAAACGATATCCACCATATACCGACCAGTAAAAACGATAAACGGGCTGGCAAGGAAGGGTCTGTAATTCCAAATAATTCAGGTTTTAAAACAAAAACAAAGCAAATAATTTGTAATAAAACACTGCCTACATATCCATAGGCAAATCCTTTAGCGCTTACCTTATCTTGTTGATCAACTGAAGCTATTTCAGGTAGGTATGAATTATTAAACATAGATCCTCCTATAAACCCAATAGCAGCAAGGGTAAAACAGATGATACCTAATTCTAGTGTCTCGAGCTTAAAAAAGAATAAACCTGCACAAGCAAAACTTCCAATATAGGTAAAGACCTTCATAAACACCTTTTTATTGCCTCTAAAATCTGCAATAGATGATAATAAGGGCAGAAATAATGCCATAATCAGATAGGCTGCAGACAGCGCATAATTTGAAAGAGCAGTATTTGTAAATTCAGTTCCAAAAAACATAACCTTATCGCCATTTTGCTCGGTTGTAGTAATGATGGTATAATACGCTGGGAAAATTGTTGAAGTAATTACCAGGTTATAAGCAGAATTTGACCAATCAAACATGGCCCAGGCCTTAATAGTATCTTTATTATTTCGCATTTTAGATCAAGAAATTTTAATTCAATTTCAACCTGAAAAAATTGATGTATTTGAGTTATATATTGTTGAAAATAAAGAAAATAATCAATCTACAAGATTATTATGTTTAATTAATTGCATTTAAACTCAACTTTCCTAACTCATTATTGTGATCTTACCGGAGCTTCAACTTATCTAATTCATACAAGGAGCACATAATAATATGTGCAATTCAAGGTTACTATGAAAATTAAGGATGTATTGGTATGCCATTTTTTATATATTTTCTAGATAATAATACTCCCCATTTACCTTGATAGTGCCTGCATCGAGGAGCATCCGGATAACATTTAATTTTTCATTATCATTTCCAATATGCAAAGATTCTATTAATTGACTCAGGTGTAAAGGCTTCTTAGTTAGCTCATTGAGTATCGACTTAACTAATTCATCAGAGTTTACAGCTTTTTTTGAAGCCTTTTTATACTCTAAGCAGACATCACAAACACCACAAATTGGTGCATGAGCTTCATTGAAATAATTTAACAGTTGCTGACTTCTACACTTATTATTAACTACATAATTGATAATTGATTCAATCTGTAATTGATGAACCTGATATCGATCTTCATGATATCTTCTGTCAATTAAAAGATGTGATGTATCAGCACGCGGTTTAATAAATAGTAAATGAGGTTTATCTGTTTGTTCAATATAATTAATGATCTGAAGGGTTTGAAGCTTTTGAAGAATCTTTACTACTTCATTTCTATTAATACCCAGTCTTTTACCAAGATCGCTTTCTTTAACGGCCGACAATTGATCAAAAATACCACCATATGATCTTAATAATACCTTGATAAACTGATCATAAGTGGGTTGTTCAACCTGGAATCGATAAAGATCTGCTGAATTTGAAAGTACCTGAACTCTAGAGGCTAAAAAAACAGTTTCAGTCAAGGCAATATATTCATCATGCTCCAAAAATTTAAGACCATGTAAGGTTCGGAATGGGTCTAGTTTAAATCGATTGCAAAAATCAGCAAGGTCAAATTCCAATGATAAGCCTTCTCCAGCACCAAATGCCAGCTGATAATAATTGCCCAAATGATGATAGATCTTTTTTATTTCTTCAATAGAAGGATATTGTTGTTCAAATCTATTTTTAAGTTGTAATACATCCGAATTATTATAAAGCAGAACAGCATAAGCCTTTTTTTCATCTCTGCCTCCCCTTCCTGCTTCCTGATAATAAGCTTCAAGGCTTTCAGGAAGATCAAGATGAACTACAAAACGAACGTCAGATTTATCGATACCCATCCCAAAAGCATTTGTAGCAACTATTACCTTTACCCCCGAATTTTTCCATGCGGTTTGCTTTTTCATCCTTAAAGGGGTATCCAAGCCCGCGTGATAGAAATCAGCTGAAATTCCTTGCATGGTAAGCTGCCGTGCAACTTCCTGAGTTTCTCTTCTATTTCGAACATACACAATACCTGTTCCTTTTACATTTTTGGCAATAGAAAAAAGTTTTCTAAGTTTATTTTCTTCATTATAAACCAAATAACTAAGGTTTTTTCGCTCAAACGACTTTCTGAAAATCTGAGCTTGTTTAAAGTTTAATTTTAGTTGAATATCTGCAGCAACTCTTTCTGTGGCAGTTGCTGTAAGAGCCAAAATGGGAACATGGGGATGTATTTCTCTAAGTTCTGCAAGATGTAGATACGACGGTCTGAAATCATATCCCCATTGAGAAATACAATGAGCCTCATCTATCGCGATTAAATTAACTGGCATATGTCTGAGCCTAACCCTAACTAGCTCAGATAAAAGCCTTTCAGGCGACAAATAAAGAAATTTTATATCCCCATAAATACAGTTATCCAGAGCTATATCTACCTCCCGTTTCCCCATTCCTGAAATAATAGCTATAGCTTTAATTCCTTTTTCTTTCAGATTCTCAACCTGATCTTTCATTAATGCGATCAAGGGAGATACTACAATGCATATCCCAGGTTTCAAAAGAGCAGGAACCTGAAAACAAAGTGATTTGCCTCCACCGGTTGGCATCAATGCCAGTGTATCTTTTCCATCCAAAACTGATTGGATAATATCCTCCTGTAAAGGACGAAATTTACTAAAACCCCAATATTTGGAAAGAATATGATGAATTGTCATAAAAACTAATTCAGTATAGGGTTAAAAATAAAAATCATAACTCAAGAGAAGAAATTTGATAATACCAAAACTATGAATATTTGCTAAATTGCGTGACCAATTAGATCATTACATGAATAGATCAATATTTTTAGTTTTTAGTATATTTCTGAGTTCACAAGTGTTTTCTCAAACAAGTCCAAAATGGAATGTAGAAAAACCTACAGGTCCGTCTAAATCATTAACTTTTCAAACCAATGAAGGTACATGGATGAATTTAGATGTAAGTCCCGATGGTCAAGAAATTGTTTTTGATTTACTTGGAGATATTTACAAAATGTCCATAACCGGAGGGAAAGCCATTATACTTGCCGGAGGAATGGCTTCAGAAGTACAACCAAGGTTCAGCCCAAATGGCAAATTTATTTCTTACACCAGCGATAAAGAAGGAGGAGATAATATTTGGGTCATGAATGTTGACGGATCCGGAAAAAGAGCAATAACAAAAGAAAATTTTAGGCTACTTAATAATGCAACATGGTCTATAGATAATCAATATCTCATTGCCAGAAAACATTTTACAAGTAGCCGATCACTTGGAGCTGGTGAGATGTGGATGTACCATATTGCCGGAGGTGGAGAAGGTGTGCAGCTAACAAAAAGAAAAAATGATCAGCAAGATGCTGGTGAGCCTGAAGTTTCACCTGATGGAAAATTTGTTTATTTCTCTGAAGACGTAAGTCAGGGACCCAATTTTCAATACAATAAAGATCCTAACGGAGAAATTTATAATATTCGCCGTTTAAACAGACTAACAGGTCAAATTGAAACTGTTGCAGGTGGTGATGGTGGTGCTATTCGTCCGGAACTCTCACCTGATGGAAAATTTCTTGCATTTGTTAGAAGAGTACGTTTAAAATCTGAGCTCTTTATACAGGATCTGCAAACTGGCGAAGAATGGTCTGTGTATGATAACCTTACTCATGATATGCAAGAGGCATGGGCTATTTTCGGGCCATATCCTAATTTTGCATGGACCCCTGATAGTAAGAATATCATTTTCTATGCACAAGGAAAAATCAGGAACCTTGAAGTTCTAACTCAATATTTAACTGAAATACCATTTGATGTTACCGTTAATCAAACGATAATGGATGCTTTGCATTTTGAACAAAAAGTTTTCAATGATGAGTTTGATGTAAAAATGATCCGGCAGTTAACAACATCTCCTGATGGAAAAAGGGTTGCATTTAATGCTGCAGGATTTATTTATCTAAAAAATATACCTGATGGTAAAGCTGAGCGTATATCTACCAGCACAGAATTTGAGTTTGAACCCGAGTTTAGTCCTGATGGTAAATACCTAGTCTATGTAAACTGGAGTGATGAAAATAAAGGTTCAATCATGAAGTTAAGCCTTAAAGACACTGTTTTAACCAAATTGACCCCAGAAAAAGGATACTATTATAGCCCTAAGTTTTCAAATAAAGGAGATAAAATCGTTTATCGGAAAGGTGTTGGAAATGATGTACTAGGATATCCTTTTGGTAAAAATCCAGGAATTTATATGATAGCAACTGAAGGTGGAACTCCTACGAAAGTGCTTGACAATGGCATCAGGCCTATCTTTAGTTCGGATGATAGTCGAATATTTTTCCAGAGTTCTGAGGGAAGTAAAAAAGCCTTAAAGAGTGCAGATCTTAATGGTGGAACTATCCGAACTCATTATACCTCAACTTATGCGAATGTGTTTAACCCAAGCCCAGATGGTAAGTGGATCGCGTTTAATGAATTATTTAACGTTTATATCACTCCATTAGTTACTGTTGGCATGCCTTTAGACCTTTCCTCCGGAAACAAATCTTTACCCATTACTAAAGTCAGTAAAGATGCAGGCACTTACATACATTGGAGCAAAGATTCAGAACGTTTAAACTGGACCTTAGGATCACGTTATTTCTCAAAAGAAATAAAGAATTCATTTGCCTTTCTTGGCGGGGCAAGCGATAAAGTTAATCGTCCTGACACTTTAGGAATAGACTTACAACTTAAACTTAAATCAGATAGACCAGAAGGGAAAATTGCCATAACAAATGCCAGAATCATCACCATGAAAGGCGATGAAGTAATTGAGAATGGCACTATTATTATTGAAAACAATAAAATCATTTCTATTGGGTCAAAAATAGCTATTCCTACAGATGCTAAATTAATTGATGGTACAGGAAAAACCATTATGCCTGGGCTTATCGATGTACATAGCCATTTAAGAGCAAGCTATGATGGTGTTTCCCCTCAGCAAGACTGGAGTTATTTTGCAAACCTTGCCTTTGGTGTTACCACATCTCATGATCCATCGGCAAATACAGAAATGGTTTTCAGTCAAGCAGATATGGTTAAAGCCGGAACGATGATTGGACCCAGGGTTTATTCTACAGGTACCATTATTTATGGCGCAGATGGCGACTTTAAAACGGTAGTAAACAGTATTGAAGATGCACGTTCGGCACTAAGAAGAATGAAAGCCGTTGGTGCATTTTCTGTTAAATCATACAACCAGCCAAGGCGTGATCAACGTCAACAGATCATTCAGGCTGCAAGAGAATTACAATTAGAGGTAGTGCCTGAAGGTGGATCAACCTTTGTTCATAATATCACTCATGTTCAGGATGGACATACCAGTATAGAACACAATATCCCTCCTGCTCCACTTTATAAAGATGTAAATACCTTATGGAATAAAAGCACAACATCATATACACCAACTCTGATTGTAGCTTATGGAGCACAATCAGGCGAAAATTATTGGTATGACAGAACCAATGTTTGGGAAAATGAGCGATTATTAAACTTTACTCCCAGATCAATCATTGATTCAAGATCAAGAAGAAGAACTACATCAGCATTTGCTGATTATGGCCATATAAATGTTGCACGAGCTGCAAAAGTTTTACAGGATGGTGGAACCAAAGTAAATCTGGGTGCACATGGACAACTTCAAGGCCTTGGAGCACATTGGGAACTTTGGATGTTTGCTCAGGGAGGTATGTCAGCCCTTCAGGCAATCAGAAGTGCAACATTAAATGGAGCAGAGCATTTGGGTATGGGAAAGGAAATTGGCTCATTAGAGAATGGTAAACTAGCTGATATGATCATTTTAGATGCTAATCCTCTGGATGATATCCGGAACACTGAAAAAATTAAATACGTAATCATTAATGGAAGAGTTTATGATTCGGCCACAATGAATGAAACGATTAGCAGGGAAAAATCACGCAACCTCTTCTGGTGGCAAATGAATAGGTCTGAAAGCTATACTATTCCACAGGGAAATGTTGAAACCTATACATTTACACATCCTAAATGTGACTAATACTGTCTAAATTGAATATTTGTAACGCTGGTAGCTTGAATAGGCTATCAGCGTTTTATATTTAAATATGTTGAGCAATCACAAATCCACTTGACCAAGCCCATTGAAAATTATATCCACCAAGCCATCCGGTTACATCAACGCACTCGCCACCAAAATACAGACCAGGTACCTTTTTTGATTCCAATGTTTTTGAGGATAGTTCATCTGTTGCCACACCACCTCTCATCACCTCTGCTTTATCATAGCCCTTATCTCCTGCCGGTTTAACATCGAATTTGTGAATGAGCTGATCGATCAAAAGAAAATCTTCTTTGGTCAGTGAAGCCAGGTTCTTCTCAACAGGCAAATACTTATCAAGGGCCTCTGCAAATTTTCTGGTAAAAATATCTGAAAGAAGCCCTAATAGTATTTTGCGGCCATTGATCATTTTCTGCGACTGAATAATTTCAATGATATTATCGTTTGGAAGCAGGTCTATCCGGATCTGCTCACCTGGTTTCCAGTAAGAAGAGATTTGTAGAATTGCCGGTCCGCTAAGACCCCAATGTGTGAATAATATATTTTCTTCGAAGCTTATTTTATCATTCGAAACCCTACAAAAAATAGAATTACCACTAAGCTTTGCATACCAATCGGCATCCTTTCCTGTTATTGTAAGAGGAACTAAGGCCGGAGCCGTTTCAGTTATTCTAAGTCCAAATTGTTTGGCTACTTTCAAACCAAAATCAGTAGCACCCATTTTAGGAATAGGTAAACCACCAGAAGCAATTACTACACTACAAACTGTTACATCTTTAAGTTTATTGGCAAGAGTAAACGTAATTTTAAACCTACCAGAATCCAATTTTACTACCTCTTTAACTTCAGAATTGGTAAGGATTTTGTGTCCAAAATCGGCACAAAGAGATTCAAAAACACGAACAATGTCTTTGGCATTATTGGTTTGGGGAAATAACTGGCCCAGCGTCTTTTCTTGCCCGTTTATTCCATAAGTTTTAAAAAAACTAATTGTATCATCAACAGAATACTGCGAAAAAGCTGATTTACAGAAGTGTGGGTTCTCAGAAATAAAGTTAGATTCTTCAGAATACAGGTTGGTATAATTACAACGCCCGCCGCCTGATATCAGAATCTTAGCTCCAATTTTTTCGTTTTTTTCAAGAATTAAAACTTTTTTACCAAGAAATCCGGCCTGAACAGCACACATTAATCCACAGGCACCAGCCCCAATAATTACTGCATCAAAAGCATTTTCCATTATTTCACAAAGATAAACTGATTAGTTTATGAAAATCTATTCTTTAATGCAGCAAGTTTTATAGCGATATCGGTTTCAGGTTCTTCTTTTTTAAACTCCACCTTCTTTGCATGAGGTTTAGGCTGTTGAACAACCGGTCTTGGTCTTGGTTCTTGCTTTTCATCCGTTTTCATAGACAGAGCGATTCGTTTTCGATTTATATCCACCTCTGTTACCTTAACTATCACTTTCTGACTCACTTTAACCACTTCATTTGGGTCTTTGATGTATCTATTTGACAGCTGACTCAGATGAACCAGTCCATCTTGATGAACACCAATATCAACAAAAGCACCAAAAGCGGTAATATTAGTTATTATTCCAGGGAGGATCATCCCAACATGAAGATCTGTAATTGCATTGATACCATCAGAGAAGCTGAAGGCCTCAAACTGATCACGTGGGTCGAGCCCAGGTTTAGCCAACTCATTGAGAATATCATTTAATGTTGGAAGACCCACACTATCACTTATATAGTCTTGAAGTTTTATTCTCTTTCTAAGCTGTTCATCTTTCATAAGATCATCCAACTTACAATTAAGATCCTTGGCCATTTTTTCTACTAAAGCATAGCGTTCAGGATGAACCGAACTACTATCTAGAGGATGCTCTGCATTACGAATACGGAGAAATCCTGCTGCCTGCTCAAAAGCCTTTTCACCCAAACGTGGTATCTTTTTTAGATCGTTTCTTCGTTTAAAAGCACCATTCTTATTGCGATATTCCACAATATTTTGGGCAAGTTGCGGGCCAAGACCAGAAATATAGGATAATATCTGTTTGGAGGCCGTGTTTAATTCTACTCCTATGGCATTCACACAACTAATTACTGTATCATCAAGTGAGCTCTGAAGTTGGTTCTGATCAACATCATGTTGGTATTGCCCTACTCCTATTGATTTTGGATCTATTTTTACTAATTCAGCTAATGGATCCATTAAACGTCGGCCAATAGAAACAGCTCCTCTGACGGTAATGTCCTTATCTGGAAATTCCTCCCTAGCCACATCTGAAGCAGAATAAATTGATGCACCACTCTCATTCACCATTACTATAATCAGGTTAGGAATTTGTAAGCTACGAACAAATGTTTCAGTTTCGCGACCAGCAGTTCCATTGCCAATAGCAATTGCCTCGATTTTATATTTATCAGACAAAAATTTAACGGTTTTTTCGGCCTCTTTCGAAGCTTCATTCCCATTATGGGGATAAATATTTGTGTTTTCGATCAGCTGACCCTGCTCATTCAAGCAAACCAGTTTACACCCTGTACGAAATCCAGGGTCAATAGCCATAATTCTTTTCTGTCCTACCGGTGCAGCAAGCAATAATTGGCGTGCATTATCTGCAAACACACGTATGGCCTCAGTATCTGCTTGTTTCTTTGTAAACAAACGCACTTCTGTTTCCATAGATGGCTTGATTAATCGTTTAAAGGAATCTGCTGCTGCCTGGCTGACCTGTTCTGATGAAGCATTCCTGCCTTTAACAAAAAATGAGTCCAAAAGAGTAATTGCATCATCTTCAGGCACAACAATATCCAAAGTAAGAACTATCTCTTTTTCAGCTCTTCTTAATGCCAAAACACGATGTGAAGGAGCTGTTTTTACAGCTTCAGTCCAGTCAAAATAATCTTTATATTTCTGTCCGTCTATTTCCTTGCCTTTGATTAATTTTGAGTGAAAACTGCCCTTTTGAATAAAAATTTCTCTCATTTTCATTCTTAATTCAGGCTGCTCAGCCATAAACTCTGCCAAGATATCTCGTGCTCCAGACAAAGCATCTTCAATAGTTACTACTGCCTTTTCATCATTTATATATTTTAGAGCTTCTGCTTCAAGATCTTCATTAGTTTGCTCTAAAATAAAGTCTGCAAGTTTTTGCAGCCCTTTTTCTCTGGCAATAGAAGCCTTAGTTTTGCGCTTTGGCTTAAATGGAAGATAAATATCCTCCAGATGAGTCATTGTTTCTGCTTCAAGTATTTGCTTTTCAAGTTCAAGGTTAAGCATTTCCATTTCATTCATGGATTTCAATATTGCTTCCCTTCTCTTATCAAGTTCAAGTAATTGTTGATTCCTATCACGAATAGCAGCAATCTGAACTTCATCAAGACTACCAGTCATTTCTTTCCTATATCGGGCAATAAATGGAACTGTTCCGCCTTCATCAAGCAAATCAATGGTAACCTGAACCTGCTTCTCGGTTATCGAAAGCTCGGTTGCTATTTTTTTATTTTTATTAACGATCATTTTGCATTTCGTATTTCACAGCGAATTTGAGGCTAACTATTCAATTTTCAAAAAAAGCTTATCCACAAAGTGAAATAAAAAAATATAGAAATAAATATCCCTTATTGAAACTTTAAATCAAATATTTATAAATTTGAGCAATGAATGAAATCTCACAGATATCCGAATTCGGTAAAGTGTTAATTTATCTGATAATGGGTGTCTTATTCGTTCTATTAACCTTTTTTTTAGGTTGGCTCGTTGCCCTTAAAAAACCAAATCCAGAGAAGCTTAGTTCCTATGAATGTGGTGAAGAACCTACTGGAAATTCTTGGATTCAGTTCAATTCACGTTTTTATGTTATTGCATTGATATTTCTACTGTTTGATGTAGAATTAGTATTTATTTTTCCATGGGCTACGGTATTTGGACAAGAAGTATTATTAACTGCAGACCCACGATGGGGATGGCTGAGTTTAATCGAAATGTTCATTTTTATAGGTATACTCCTTATTGGATTGGTTTATGTTTGGAAAAAAGGTGATCTTAACTGGATCAGACCAGAACAGTTATTGCCTTCGGCACCTACTAAAATTCCTTATTCAGCATACCAGATCTTGAATAATGAAAAATACCAGGTCAAAGAGTTTACATTAGATCCTGTTAGTATAGAATCAGAAAAAGCAGAGCCGGTACTAAATCCAATTCCCTTTAAACCGGCATTTAAACCTAAATTTAAAAAAACTGAATAGTGAGTCTAGAAATTAAAAGTGAAGGTGGATCTGTTTTAGTTGTCAAAGTTGACGATTTGTTAAATTGGGCTCGTTTATCATCATTATGGCCAATGAGCTTTGGTATTGCTTGTTGTGCAATAGAAATGATGGGATCAATGGCATCTACCTATGATTTAGATCGATTTGGTGTTTTTCCGCGGCCATCGCCTCGACAGTCTGACGTCATCATAATAGCTGGAACAGTAACTTTTAAAATGGCAGAACGCATAAAAAGACTTTATGAGCAAATGCCAGAACCTAAATATGTGATATCGATGGGATCCTGTTCTAATTGCGGAGGTCCTTACTGGCAACATGGTTATCATGTTGTTAAGGGTGTTAGCAGAATAATCCCTATTGATATTTATGTTCAGGGTTGCCCGCCCCGACCAGAAGCATTAATTGGGGCAATTATCGAATTACAGAAAAAAATAGAACAGGAAAGCCTATTAAACAGTTAAAAAAACAAGCTTATATTATGTTTTTTGAGTATATACACTAAACCAATTATTCATGAAATCAAGAGAAAATTGGATATTCTCACAGATTTGGCCTAAACTTGTAAGCATATGAAGGCATTTTACGGCGACTTGAAACTAGGAATATTAGGTGGCGGACAATTAGGACGCATGCTCATACAGGAATCAATTAATTTCAACATTAGCAGCTATGTTTTAGATCCTGATAACAATGCTCCATGCAAAGATCTTTGTGAAAAATTTGTTCAGGGTTCTTTAATGGATTATGATACCGTTTATAATTTTGGCAAAGATTTGGATATCTTGACAATAGAGATCGAAAAAGTAAATGTTTATGCACTAGAGCAGTTAGAAAAAGAAGGCATCAAGGTTTATCCTCAATCAAATGTAATCAGGCTAATACAAGATAAGGGTATACAGAAGCAGTTTTTCAAAGAAAAACAAATACCTACTGCAGCCTTTCTATTATTCAAAAACAAAGAAGAACTTCTATCTGCTAATATTCCATTTCCTTATATTCAAAAGCTAAGGCGTGATGGCTATGATGGAAAGGGAGTAATCTTGATTAATAATGTTAAAGATCTGCAAAAAGCCTTCAATGAGCCTAGTCTGATTGAAGATCTTATTCCTTTTGAGAAAGAATTAGCTGTAATAGTAGCAAGGAATGAGAAAGGAGAAGTTAAAACTTTCCCCTGTGTGGAAATGGAATTTAATCCGGAAGCCAATCTTGTTGAGTTTTTGATATCTCCATCAACCTTAGATACAGAAATACTAGATAAAGCCGACCAGCTTGCTAAAAAAGTAGCAGAAGATCTGAAAATCATCGGAATTCTTGCCGTTGAGATGTTTCTTACTAAAACTGGAGAACTACTTGTGAACGAAATTGCTCCAAGACCACATAATAGTGGTCACCAAAGTATAGAAGGTAATTATACTTCACAATATGAACAATTACTTAGAGCTATTTTCAATTTGCCATTAGGTGATACACGAACAATCAGTAATGCGGTAATGATCAATCTACTTGGCGAGAAGGGCTTTGAAGGAGATGCAATTTATGAAGGTTTAAATGATGCACTTGCCTTAGAAGGAATTTATCTTCATTTATATGGAAAAAAAATAACCAAACCTTTTCGAAAAATGGGACATGTTACTATTTTGGATGATGACCGAGAAAAAGCCATTGAGAAGGCTAGATTTGTTCAAAATATTATTAAAGTAAAATCTTAATTAAAATACATAAGTGTTTAATATATAAATATTTAAATTAATAAAATGAGTACTAATTCAAATTTTAAAATTCAGGTAGGTATTATCATGGGCAGCAAGTCTGACCTGAATATCATGCAGGATGCAGCTGACATATTAAAAGAACTTGGTGTTGGTTTTGAGATGACAGTAGTATCTGCACATCGCACTCCTGAAAGGATGTTTGAATATGCAAAATCAGCTGCTAGTAGAGGATTAAAAGTTATTATTGCTGGCGCTGGTGGCGCTGCTCACTTGCCTGGGATGGTTGCTTCTATTACACAACTTCCTGTTATTGGGGTACCTGTAAAGTCAACAAATTCAATAGATGGATGGGATTCAATACTTTCCATACTACAGATGCCAAATGGAATACCCGTTGCCACTGTTGCTTTAAATGCCGCAAAAAATGCAGGAATCCTTGCAGCACAGATTCTGGGAACATCCGATACTGAACTTTCTCAACGACTTCTTAGCTATAAAGAAGAATTAAAACAAAAGGTAGAAGAAAGTGCAAAAGAAATGGAAGCTTAAGTATTCATTTACAGATCAAAAAAAAATAATGAATCATTGCTTAAATTGAAATCAAATTAATTAATAAGTATATTATACATATAAAATGTATTTATTTGAATTCTAATTCAAGCTCGGATTTTCAGGAAAATTTGCAATGTGAGCATATTTAGGCCCTAGTCCGACAACTACCTCACGCCACAAGTTCTCTTCATCTTCAACAAATACCAGTTCAGAATCAAATTTGTCTGCAACCATCCAGGAATTTTCTTTCATTTCACTTTCAAGCTGGCCAGCTCCCCAACCAGAATAGCCGATAAAAAATTTTATTTCATCAGGATTGATCATATTGTTTTGAAGAAGAATTTTTAAGGCTTCAAAATTACCACCCCAAAATAGACCATCCCTGATTTTTATGCCACTTTCTATTTTATCATAGCATCTGTGAAGAAAATGAAGGCTGTCATTTTCAACAGGTCCTCCAATATATATGGGAAATTCGGTACTGGTTATATCAGCAATGAGATTGCTAAGTATTAAATTACTTTTTTGGTTTAAAACAAACCCAACAGCACCATTTATTTCAAATTCGGTAAGTAATACAACTGATCTCTTAAAATTAGGATCAATCATAAAGGGCTCAGAAACAAGAAGAGCACCATTTCTGGGTTGAATCGGGCTTATCATAGATGTTAATAATAAAATAACTATTCAGACAATGCTAAGAAACATAATTTTTGATTAGTTATTATTCTGAAATTGACTTTTTGAAATTTGTCCTGATTTTTAAATCAGCTAATTGCATACCATAATAAGCATTTTAAATTTTTAGGGACAAAAATATCTATGTTAAAGCATGTTTAAAAGGCAAAAGTTATCAATCTATATTTACAAGAATTCTTGAGCTTTTATTAAATCATTGCAATATAGGGCTAATAATTATCGAAATGATAGAATAACAAAGTGCAATTGTTAAGTTTGCACTAATGAAATTTATCGGACAAGTGTCTAGGTAATTAATATGTACTATGTCAGTAGAAAAAGAAACATTAGAGAATCTCCGTAAGGAATACATTTCTGAAAAATTATCCGAAAAGGATGTTGCTAAAGATCCCATAAAACAATTTGGCTTATGGTTAAAGGAAGCAATGGAAGTAGGAGTTTACGAGCCAAATGCAATGACTCTTGCAACTACCAGTATCGATAGAAAACCTTCTGCACGTATAGTTCTATTAAAGGGATATGAAGAGAGAGGTTTCATGTTTTACACCAATTATCTAAGTGCAAAAGGCAAAGAAATGGCAAAAAATCCAGTTGTTGCTCTTGTATTTCATTGGGCCGAATTAGGTCGGCAGGTACGCATCGAAGGCACTGTAGAAAAATTAACCAAGGAAGAATCTGAACGCTATTTTCAAAGCAGACCAAAGAAAAGCCAGCTAGGTGCTATTGTTTCACCTCAAAGCCAAGTAATTGATGGAATGGACGAAATTGAGAAAAACTGGCAGGAAGCTGAAGCCCAATATGAAGGAAAAACTATTCCAAAACCTGCATTTTGGGGAGGATATCTTGTTAAACCACAGGTTATTGAATTTTGGCAAGGTCGCCAAAGTCGCCTTCACGATAGAATTGTCTTCAAAAAAGCAGATAAAAAAACCTGGAAAATTGTTCGCCTTGCACCCTAAAAATAGTTATGAATTTTGATGAAATAAAAAGGCTTTTATCAGAAAAATTCGGTTCTGATGTAATCATTGAAGATCAAAAAGGAGGACTTCAGCCAGCATTGGTCATCAGTCCTAATTCAATTGGATCTGTTTGCGAGGAATTAAGAGATAATAAAAACACGTGGTTTGACTTTCTTTCTTGCTTAACAGGTATTGACCATGGTGTGGAAAACAATAAATTCTCTGTGGTTTATCACCTAGCATCCATACCTCACAAGCATCAGTTAGTTTTAAAAGTAATCATTGATCACGATAGAAGTTTGGATTCATTACCAAGCTTTATTTCTGTTTCGGATATATGGAAAACAGCAGAATGGCATGAGCGTGAGGCGTTTGATCTTTTAGGAATACAATTCGAAGGACATCCGGATCTTAGAAGAATTCTGCTTCCAGATGACTGGGAAGGCTATCCGCTCAGGAAGGACTATATTGCAGCAGAGGAATATAAAGGAATAAAAATAAAAGAGTAAATCCCTATTCACCATTGAATAATATCATGCAGGTAAAAAAAACCAGATATGATCAGTTAACTGAGAATCTCAAACCAGAAGAGATGATCATCAATATGGGTCCGCAGCACCCTTCAACTCATGGTGTTTTACGTCTTGAACTAATCACTGATGGAGAAATAGTGAAGGAGGTGATTCCACATATGGGATATTTACACAGATGTTTTGAAAAGCACTGTGAAAATCTTACTTATCAGCAGATCATTCCATTTGTTGACAGAATGGATTATCTATCTTCAATGAACAATGACCATGCATATGTGATGGGAGTTGAACGAATGATGGGGATAGATAAAGATATCCCAAAGAGAGTTGAATACATTCGTGTTTTAGTTTGCGAGCTTAACAGAATAGCTTCACATTTAATAGCAATTGGAATCTATGGAATAGATATAGGGGCATTTACACCTTTCTTGTGGTGTTTTAGAGATCGTGAGCATATCATGAATATGCTTGAATGGGCTTCTGGTTCTAGAATGCTCTATAATTATATTTGGGTTGGGGGGTTGTTCTATGATCTTCCGGTGGGTTTTGAAGAGCGTTGCAGTGAATTTGTAAGCTATTTCAAGCCTAAATTAACAGAGCTAAATCAGTTACTTACAGACAATCAGATATTTATTGCCAGAACCGCCGGGGTTGGGATACTTCCACTTGATGTGGCAATTAATTATGGTTGTTCCGGACCAATGCTAAGGGGTTCAGGTTTAAAATGGGATTTACGTCGTACCGACGAGTATTCTGCCTATCCAGAATTGGAATTTGATATTCCAGTAGGCAAGGGTGAGATGGGTAAGAGCGGTGATTGCTGGGACCGCTACAAGGTTAGAGCAGATGAAATTGTAGAATCTATACGGATTGTGGAGCAATGCCTTGAGAGACTTCAAAAAGAGCTCAAACGAGGACCTGAATTTGACCCAAGAGCAAAGCTCCCAAAAAAAATCATACCAAAAGAACAGGACTTCTATATCCGGGCTGAAAATCCGCGTGGGGAGCTTGGTTATTATTTTATCAGTGATGGCAAAACCGAAATACCGAAGCGGGTAAAAGCCAGGGCACCAAGTTTTAACAATTTGTCTGTTTTACCTGAAATTACTCGCGGGGTATTGATCGCAGATCTGGTAGCTATACTTGGTTCTGTAGATATTGTACTTGGAGAAGTTGACAGATAATGTCATTTTTAAAAAAATTATCTGAATATCCAAGGGAAAAAATTATAAAAAAATTGAGGTTAAATAATCTATTAATAAACTTTAACCATGTAAATAAAGGGTTCAAGCTTCTTAAATTGATCTTTTCTACTTAATCCTGATAAAGTATTACGCTTAGTCAAAATCAATTTCTCATCCAGAGAATCTTGAGGGATAGCCTCAATTGACTTTAGAATGTAGGTTGATTTGATGGCAAATGCAGCTCCATCAACCATAGTTTGCTTTCCGTTAATAATACCAATAACGTTACCTCGGTTATCAAGTAATGGACCACCACTATTTCCTGGATTTACTGGAATTGAAACCTGATAAGCCACAGTGTCTCCAGCATAACCATTTTTTGAACTCACATATCCTTTACCATAAACCTGATCATCTCTTGGAAAACCAATGGTGAAAACATCTTCACCAACATCAGATGCTGACTTTTTGAATGAATAAGGTAAAAGGTCAAGATCTTTAAAGGCAGGATCAGTGATTTGTAAAACAGCCAAATCATATGCCGGATCTATATAGATCATTTTAGCTTTGAAGGCTTCTCCATTTGAATTTTGCACATAAACAGAATCAGCACCCTGAACCACATGGTAATTGGTTACAACATAACCATTGGATGAAAGTGCAAAACCAGTGCCACCGAACTGCCCAGGATTTACAGGACCTTTTGATGGTTTATCGTTAATATTTTTAATCAGCGCATTTTGAGATTTTTTAATACTATTAATTTCTCTGCGCAAAAGGCTAACATTTGTTGAAATTGATTTTGAGAAAAAACCAGTAGAAAGAAGAGTTCCACTAACTGCAATCAAGGCAACTGAGGCAGCAATTGCTGTATTGATTCTATATTTTTTCCATAATCTCTTGACAATGTGAGCATCTGGAGCTACTTCGTTTTTTAAGGCAAAAATATCCAGCGATTCATGTATAACATTCATTTCAGAAGTCAACTTCAACCTATTAGCATAATCAGATAAATGGTTAACCAAATTCTGATGCTCAACAATTTTAATATCAAATGCGGGATCTTTTATTCTTTGATTTTCAAAATCAATTAGTTCAGATTCAGTCAACTCCCCTCTCAGGTATGCATCAATTTGATTTGTCAATTCTATATCGCTCTTCATCATTTTTTTATTTAGGACTGAAAAAAAAGTTTTTTCAGTCGCTGCAGGCATTTATATTTTTGAGTTTTGGCATTATCCGAATTAGTATATCCAAATTTTTCACAGATCTCCTGCATAGATTTGTTTTGCATATAATAATCTTCAATAATGGTTTTACAAGGCTCCCCTAATTGGCTAAGTGCCAATTCCATCACTTCAAATTGTCTATCCTTTTCTTCATGTCTTTCCAGGTCATCTTCAACCGGAATAAACTCAGAATAATCTTCAATATTTCTTATAGTTCGGCTTTGAGCATTTAATCGCTTTAACCATAACCTTCTACAAACAGAGTAGATAAAAGTTTTAAGCTTACTATTAAGTTCAAAATTTCCGCTTTTTACTTTATTGTAAAGAACAATTACTGACTCTTGAAAAACATCTTTTGCATCATCTTCATTCCCGTTATTATTCAGCACGAATTGCAGAATCACCGGGAAATACGTTACATACAAACGATTGAGTATTTCTTTGGAGTCATTCAGAATCCCTAAAATAATTTCGCTATCTGCTGGAACTGAACTTTTTACCTCTTTTTTCACTATTAATACTTTTTATGCGGAATTGTAACCCAATGATAGGGAAAATATTTTTTTATTTTTTTTGAATCTTAAGGGTTACCTTTTTATATTTGAGGTATTAAGTGTAATTATTTAAATATATTTAAAAATTAAACGATGAAAAATTCATTCAAATTAGGTTTCTTAGCTCTAGCTATCTCTTTGTCAGTTGCTGCATGTAACTCAAACAAATCTGAAGAAGCTGCTACTGATTCAGTTGCTGTTGATTCTATGGCTGTTGATACAACTGCTGTTGATACTGCTGCTGTTGATACTGCTGCTGTTGATACTACTAAGTAATCAATCCAAAAATTACAAAAGCCATTCAGGAATCCTGAATGGCTTTTTTTTTAATAAAAATTTCTTCAGATAATATAAATACCATATTAATAAAAATATAAAACTGAGGAATAATAAAATTTTACCCGAATAAAAAAACGACCCTGTAAACAGGGTCCGTACTATCATCAATATAATCTTAAGCTATCTTTCCCGTCTTTTTTAACCAAGCTTTAATACGTTTGGAATTAGAATCTCCAATTAATAACATACATGGCACCAAAATCAGTGTCAAGAAAGTTGCAAATCCTAATCCAAATATCATAGTCCATGATAATGGCCCCCAGAAAGCTACATTGTCACCACCAAAATACAAGTGAGCGTCAAAATCATTAAATAAGGTTACAAAGTCCATATTCAAACCAACCGCCAAAGGAATAAGACCGAGCATTGTTGCAGTAGCTGTAAGCAAAACGGGAGTCATTCTAGTTCTTCCGGCCTCAATTATAGCATCCCTAACATCCATTCCTTGTTCAATTAAGAGATCTGTAAATTCAACTAATAGAATACCATTTCTAACTACGATACCCGCCAAAGCAACAATACCTACTCCAGACATTACAATTGACATTTCCATTCTGAAAATTGTTACGCCCAACAAAACTCCTATGATACTTAACACAATCTCGCTTAAAATAATTAGCGGTTTGGTAATTGAGTTGAATTGGGTAACCAAAATAATCAGAATAAGTCCTAAAGAGATCATCAAAGCCGTACCTAAAAACAACATGGTTTCTTGTTGTTCTTCCTGCTCTCCTGCCATTTTTACTTCAATACCTGATGGAGCATTGAACTGACTAATTTCACTCTGAATATCTGCAACTACTTCATTTGGATTATAGTCACTTAGTACATTAGAAGATAGAATAATAATTCTTTTTTCTTGTTTACGTTTTATTCCACCATAGGTGTTTACATAATCAATTGAAGCAAAAGACGAAAGTGGTACCTGACGAATTATCCCACCCATACCCATATCACGATAGGTTACTTTCATATTTCGAAGTGCATCCAGGTTATTTCGCTGAGTTTCATTAGCCCGAAGATTTATTTCATAATCTTCGTTTGTATCGCGAAACTTAGATACTTCTTTACCAAAAATAGCAGTTCGCAGGTCCATTCCTATTTGACCGCTCGAAATTCCTTCCCGATTTGCACGTTCACGGTTAATATCAAAAATAATCTCTGGCTTATTATTTTGAAAATCAGATTTCAGTTCTTCAACACCAGCAATTTGCTTGCTATTAAGATATTGTTTCAGATCTATCGACACTTTAACTAGCGAATCCAGATTATTTCCGGTGATCTCAATACTGATTGGTTTGGCTGTTGGCGGACCACTTTGTTCCTGTGCTACAGTAATTTCAGCACCTGGAATACCCTTCACAGCCTCCCTGATCTTATCGAGATAAGTGGAAGTTCTTTCACCAGTACGTTTTCCAAATTGAGTAAATGCTACAGTTACTTTTCCCATGTTCGGGTATTGGCCCTGATCCTCGCTTTGTGGGTCAGTTACCCCAATGGTAACATTAGATATTATTGAGGTTACATCCTTGTTATCTTTACCAACAACTTTTGTTACATCTGCTTCAACTTTCTTTATTACCTCGTTGGTATAAGCCTGATCAGTACCAACGGGCAATTGGACATAAACGTATACAAAATTGGGATCACCCTTTGGAAAAAATACAATTTTAGGTGGAACGACTGAAATCAATATAAAGGTTAAAATAAATAAGCCAACCGTACCCCACAATATTGCTCTTGGCCAATTTAATGCCCTTTTAAGCAAACTTGCATATTTAGCTTGAGCACGTGGCCATAGGTTTGTCTGAAAATTCCTGATTACTTTGTTTAAGTAAAAATGATTTAGAAGATATAATAACGCTATAAAAACCACTAGATTTCCCAATCCGAAATTTATCAGATATGCAAGCACTGCAACACCAGCAAATAGTAAAAGAGTACGCAATACCTGCTTATCAAAACTTGGTTTTACCTTTGAATGGTCGTCTGGTTTCATGAAATCAACAGCAAAAACCGGGTTTATGATGTAGGCAACAAGCAAAGAAGCCAAAAGTGTAATAATTAGGGTCATTGGAAGAAAAAACATAAACTCTCCAATTACTCCAGGCCAGAAAAGTAAGGGCACAAAAGGCGCTAAAGTTGTTAAGGTTCCAGAAAGAACCGGCATAAATACTTCTGCAGCAGCTATTTTTGCAGCCTTTTTAATAGGTACTTTTCCATTGTCAAATATTCTGTGTGTATTTTCAATGACCACAATAGCATCATCAACAACAATTCCCAAGCCGAGAAGGAAAGAGAATAATACCATCATATTCATCGTGAAATTGAATCCCATGATACCACCAAGTGCCGGCATAGCCATAAAGGCGATAAACATAGATAGTGACAGATAAAGCTACAAAAAGAGCATT
>Ga0222712_10001218_pt1 | contig 32665 bp, 34 predicted proteins | sample C33_657DmetaG_FD_165043 | JGI IMG/M metagenome (GOLD analysis project Ga0222712, IMG submission 165043) | Estuarine water microbial communities from San Francisco Bay, California, United States - C33_657D | ecosystem: Environmental > Aquatic > Marine > Unclassified | place: USA: California...
AACGTGCCATTACAAGAAAATCAAAAAATCGCCCCAAAAACTCATGTAAGTGCTTGATTCATATAGAGCCGGTCCCCGCAAGATGGGGGAAATCGACGATGAACTGTCGAACTCGGGTGTACACGATGCCAGCTTCATCAGGTGGACTCAAGATGGGTTCGCCGGACGCATACGATGAAGCGTCAATTCTTTTTACGCTGCTGCTTTTACCCTCACAAAGCATCACTCTACGCAGCGATCGGCTGGCCATCAAATTCACAAACAAACCACAAAAATAGCTGGGGCTTAATTGATCGCTTCGCCGAAGAACGCTGAAACTTAATTCAGCCTATCAGCCTATTGCACCGCCTGAAACGTATGCTATCTGACCGGTCATGAAAGAAGCATCGTCACTAGCGTAAAAAGCGATCGCAGCGGCTACCTCGTCAGCTTCGCCACCCCGCTTCATCGATGACTCTTGCAGACTTTGCGCGATGATCTCATTTCGCCAATGCTTCTCTTCATCAGTTGGAAGTGTATTATTTCTTGGAATTTTTCGATTTGAATTGATATACCCGGGGACAACACAGTTTACTCGTATATCAAATTGCGCCAGTTCCAAAGACATGGCTACAGACATTGCAGAAACGCCTCCTTTAGCGGCCGCATAAGGCACCCTATACTGACCGCGGGTGGCCGTTGAGCCTATGTTCACAATGGAGCCACGCTTCTGTTTAATCATGACAGGAATAACCGCCCGCGAACAAAGCAGCGTCGGCCACAATGATCTCCGGATTTCACGCTCAATTTCTTCAATCTCATAATCCCAAAAAGGCTTGGTCCAAATGGTCCCCCCGACATTATGGACTGCAACATCCAATGTACCATGCCAGTCGAGTGCCTGTTCGACCATGCTCGATGCACCATCAGGAGTCTCAAGATCGCACGCAATTGTTATTGCGGAGGCGCCAAACGTCCGAATCTCAGTTTCAACTTCCAAGCAAGCATCCAACACGCGATCGACCAAGATCACTGCCGCCCCTTCCTTGGCCAATCGAATTGCGGTCGCCTTTCCGATTCCTTGGGCGGAGCCTGTGACCAGCGCCACCTTTCCTGAAAAACGGTCACTTAATTTTGATTGCATGGCTTATAGAGGGAAAACCAGATAGCGCTGCAGGATCGGGTTATCGACTATCACTTCTTTTTTCAAGAATTTAAGGCCGTCTGCCTCAAAACGTACAGTGTCGAGGTAAACACCCGTGGCAAGTGTTTCTGTTCCGCGAATATCTGATGAGGTATAAGTTACGATAAAGTTAGATTCAAAACTGAAGCACGTTTCATCTGGACCCGACTTCCATGACGTACATTGCACCACATGTCGCGTTTTATAAGGGGTGTAGGTTCCTTTCCACACTTTCGTAACGAAAGTCACTCGATCCTGGAGTCGGGCGTGGCAGTCGTCCAAAATCCAGGCTATCCCGAGCCCCCCTTCTACATTCTCCGCGCTATTACAAATATAAGCCGCATGCTCATCACTGGCAAAGGTTTGAAGCCAGTCCTCCATGCGCTGCCGATCCACTGCGGCGATGTACCTGCTCTGCAGAGCGTCAAAGGCCAGCCGGATTGATGCATCTGTGGTGTTCATTCTTGCTCCCGATCGAAGCCCATGAGCGAGCGGTAGTACTCCCAAAACGGCATATTGGCCGCCTCATCGGCTTGACCAAACCTGCTGGGAAGGACGTTCGCGTCTGTAGCCCCTTTTAGAAAAACCGAAACTCCAGGTGTGTGGCTGCCCACATGAACTCTGTGAAAAACAGCAGCATCCTCCATGCTGACCATCCCGCACGGTCCAAGTAGGTTTGAAGCCTGGCGTATTCGGTGTTTTATCAGATCGTCAGAATCACCGAGTCTGGCAAAATAGGTGTAATGAACCTCTGTCTCATCGACAGATATTGCATTGGCAAATCTGATGTTAATAGAGTCCATATGACGCGAGATTCCGGAAACCGGGAAAAATCTGGTGTTTACGGATCCGCTTTGAGTGTCAGAGTGGCTCTTAAGACTAATAATGGAAGGATCTTTCAATAAATCCGTTGACTTTGGAAGTGAGATCTCGCTGGTATGACCGCGCTGCCCACGCGAATTGGCGAACTGCACACCCCTGCCGCCGGACCAGTTGAGCATACGAAATGCCGTATGCAGCAGACCCGCATGGTAATTGCAGTTGTCTGCATAGGTCTTCCAGTTCGCCCTGTACAGCACTTTATGATATCCCAGCAAAATAAGATTCCCATCTCCCCCCAGAGCAGCTGCAATTTGGTCGGTGATGCCTTCTAGATATTGTTCAATTGGGGGTGGCGCATCTCCAAGGGACACAAATATCATGCCATGCACCAAAGCCACTGCCGGCCCACGCAGACCGTAGTCACCACGGTCAAAACATTCAGGGAAGTCACCCGGCCTGTTGGGGGTTCCGATCAAGGCGCCCGAGGGATTGAATGCCCAACGGTGATAAGGGCAACTGAAGGTACGTCTGTTGCCGCGGGTGGCCGTCTCGAGCTGTGTGCCTCGATGGGTGCAGCTGTTGTAGAAAACACGGACCTGCCCCTCCATGTCCCGATTGATGATCAAGGGTACCCTTCCGACGCTAAAAGTCTTGAAGTCTCCTTCACTCGGAACCTCGGCCGCATGCCCAACAGCAATCCATTGATTGGAATAAAAAATTCGTCTGAGCTCTTCATCAAACAAGTCTGGCCGAACAAACACCTCTTTAGGAACCTCTGCGTACCGAGCGGGCCATTTAAAAGGTTTTGCACCGCTGTCTCCGCCTGGTGCATGACTTCTCACGACTGGATCGATGGAAGGCTTCATGGGCATCCTTAAAGATAATTTTTAACTGCGGCGCAAGAGGAATATAAACAGGAACCTTGCTTCAGGCGCCCTTGAATGTCGGCACCTGTTTATTCAAAAAGGCCTGTCGACCAATGCGGTAATCCTCGGAATCAGCGAACTGATAAAACAATCGACGCTCCTGCAAGGAAGTTTGGCCGTCTGACTTGAACAACAAACGCATCTGCTGCTTGTTGACGCGGGCGGCCAGGGGTGAGCCTCTACAGATTTTTTCCAGAACGCACTTCAATGCACTATCGAAGTCGGCGTCAGGAACAACGCGCGAGATCAGCTGTCTGCATTTGGCTTCCTCGGCGTCAAAAACTCTCCCTTCGAGCAGCAGCTCGGCGGCGGTTGAACTGCCAGCAAAGCGAAGGAGGTAATGCAATTCGCGCGGGGCCAGCGGAAATCCAAGAAGGCCGACTGCTGCGCCAAAACGGGCTGAGGTGCTGCCGATCCTGATATCACACACAGATGCAATCTCCAGCCCCCCGCCCATACAAACCCCCTGGATTGCGGCGATGACGGGGATATCGCAGGCTGCAATGGCGTCCATGGCCCCGGCCACCAAGTGTTCATGGTAGTACTCGACCTGCTCGGGAGTGCATCGGACCGTTTCAAATTCAGAGACATCTGCTCCAGCGCTGAAGGCCTCATTCCCAGCCCCTCTGATCACCACACACCGAACGTCCAGATTAGCGCTTAGTGCCTCGAATTCGCTTCGCAGCTGCCTCCACATCAGGGCAGAAAGGGCGTTGCGCTTGCCCGGATTGGAAAGCTTAATGAATGCAACGTTTCCGACTCGCGAGGCCAGCACCCCACCCAAATTTGCCTCCGCGCCTGACGGATCCGTCACGATTTCTCCTCAATAATTGTCAGAGGAGTATACAGATGGAACCCAGGCGTGTACAGTTAGACTCATCCGATATGCTATAGCTGTCGGCCTCATCACTGGGAGAGCGCTCAATGCGGGTTGTCTGTTCGCTTGGAGTTGATACATGAGCAGGAGAAAATCCCCGATAACCCAACTCGGGTATGTGGGCTTGAATGTCGTTGACCTGAAGGCCTGGAAGCGCTTCGCCGGCGAGCTAGGGATGCAGGCCGTTGACGCAGATTCTGGCGGTATCCATGTACGGATGGACGAGCGTCCTTTCAGGATGTTTGCAAATCAAGGTGCCAGCGACGCACTGGCCTGCATCGGATTGGAAGTTGCGGACGCAGCCTCTTTACAGGCATTGGCCGATCAGTTGGGTCGGGCCTCAGTGAGGGTTCATGTGGCGACTCCAAGCGAGTGTCGCGCGAGATCGGTCGAGTCCATGGTCTGGCTCACAGACCCCGATGACAACCGCATCGAACTGTTCCATGGACTTCAACCCTGCGTATCCCCATTTGTTCCGAGCGGACCGATCGGTGGCTTTCGGACGGGTGAGCTCGGACTGGGCCACATCGTGCTTCAAACGCCACGCTTTGAATCGATGGGGGACTTCTACCAAGAGCTGGGTTTGCGCACAAGCGACTTCATGGACGCGCCGTTCGAAGCAAAATTTATGCATACGAACGCACGCCATCACTCGCTCGCGTTGCTGAAGTCGCCGGACGCGAAGGTTCACCATATCATGGTTGAGTATCTTCATCTTGACGACATCGGGCGCCTTTATGACGCAGCACTGCTGGAGCCGGACCGCGTCGTCAGCACGCTGGGGCGCCACTCGAACGACCACATGTTGTCGTTCTACTCCAGCAGCCCAAGTGGGTTCATGATGGAAACCGGCTGGGCAGGCAGACTCATAGACGTCGATACCTGGCAGGAAGAGCGGATCGTGAGCCCCAGCCTCTGGGGACACGAGCGCAAATGGTTGCCCGAAGCCGCGCGTCAAGCGATCCGGCAGGAAATGGATAACTTAGCCGCTCTTGGAGTCAGGGCTCCGGTGGAAGTCTCGGACTCCCCAGCATTCAGCCTCGCCGCGATTTCCTCTTCAGTGGCCAAGAAGCCCTCGTCCTCGCTATGAAGCCCAACGCGCAGCCGTTGAAAAGCACGTTTGACAAAAGATGAACAACGCTGAACGCATCTACACCTCCCTAGAAAAAGTCATCATTTCTGGCGCTGTACAGCCGGGGAGCCGGTTTGAAGAGGCCGAACTATGTCGCCAGTTTGGTGTATCCCGCACCCCAGTCAGGGATGCCCTTATGCAACTGTCAGCGACAGGTTTGATCGAACTGCGGCCCCGCCAGGGAGCAGTAGTGACCGCGATCCCGCTGGCGAAAATGGCCCAGATGTTCGAGGTCATGGCAGAACTCGAGGCGCTTTGTGCAAGTCTGGCAGCGCAGAGGATGACGATCACGGAGAGACATCTTCTTGAGACTGCGCAACAAGACTGCCGCGACTTTGCAGGAGACGGGTCAGAGGACGGGCTGAGCCGCTATTTCGAGGCCAACTATGCATTTCATCGTGTGATCTACGAGGGAGCTCACAACGATTTCCTCTATCAACAAACGATGCAGTTGCGAAATCGCCTGACGCCCTACAGGCGATTTCGGCTTCAGAGTCCAGCCCGACTTAAGATTTCCAGCGAAGAACATCAGCAGATCTTAGAGTGCATACTTGCGGGCGACAGCGCAGCAGCAGCTGCCACCACTCGTGCGCACCTCACGATTCAGTCAGCGCTCTTGGCTGACATTGCAAGCGGTTTCGAACGTGCTCAGTTGAGGGCCGCCGCATGAACGGCAGCGCAGAGCGCACGGGTTTGCCGCTTGCCGGATTGCGGGTGCTGGATCTGACGCGGGCACTGGCGGGTCCGTTTTGCACGATGATCCTTGCCGACCTCGGTGCAGAGGTCATCAAAGTGGAACCAACTCCCGCCGGTGATTTCATTCGTACCTGGGGCCCTTTTGACAAGGGGGAGAGCACTTATTTCCTTTCCACTAATCGGAATAAAAAAAGTATCGCCCTAGACTTTCGCAGCCCGGAAGGCCCTGCCCTACTAAGGAGCTGGCTCGGTCAGGTCGACGTTGTAGTCGAAAACTTCAAGCCCGGTGTCATGGCGTCCATGGGGCTGGGGTTTGAGCAGGTCGAGCAGACATGCCCGAGTTTGATTTACGCCAGCATCTCTGGGTTCGGTAGCAAGGGGCCGCTCGCAGGCTTGCCGGGCTTCGATCAAGTTGCGCAAGGTTATTCCGGGCTGATGAGCGTGACGGGAACAGACGAATCAGGTCCAGTTCGGTCGGGGGTGGCCATCGGGGACCTCACAACCGGTATGTGGACGGCCATTGCGATCCTTGCCGCATTGCGCTTAAGGGACCACTCCGGCCTCGGCCAAAAGGTTGAGCTTTCATTGCTTGGCAGTCTTGTGAGTTTGCTTAGCGTGCAAGGTCAAAGATATCTCAGCCTGAAAGAGGTCGCAAAGCCTTCAGGCAACAGCCATCCCGTGATCGCCCCCTACGGCGTTTTCCGAGCGAAGGATGGCGATTTCACCATTGCCCCGGCAACGCCGGACATGTGGAGCAAGTTGTGTGGTGTGCTGGGGCTTGAGCAGCTTCTCGTCGATCCGCGCTTTGGTGATAACGCGAGCAGGGCCAAACACCGGTCCGAATTGAAATCGATTCTCGAGTCGAGACTGGGGACTGACACACGGTCGGTTTGGACCCAGCGATTCCAGGAAGTTGGAATACCTTGTGGGCCGATCAACTCAATTGCCGAGGCACTCGACGATGCGCAAGTTAGGCAATCGAATTTGATTGAGTCGGTCGTGCACCCGCACCTCGGTGAGATAGAGCTTCTGGCCAACCCCATCTGCATGAGCGGCTTGCCAGGCGGAAGCACGCGGACGCCGCCTCCGCTTCTGGGCGAACACACCCATTCGATTCTGAAGGGTTTCCAGCATTCCGAAGAAGACATCAGCCGTCTTCTTCGGCAAAAGACAGTTGTCCAGTGCGAACTGGAAATGAAAAAAGGCACGAAATGACCATCTGGACCGAGTTTATGGGGCTTCCTGTCAAGCAGGAGTTTTACGACGTCAAAGGGGTGCGGACCCGAGTCATCGAAAGTGGAACCCAAAACAATAAAACCTTGATCATGCTGCATGGGACGGGTGGGCACGCCGAAGCATTTGCCAGAAATTTTCGCAGCCACGCGCCCCACTTTCGCGTGATCGCCATGGACATGATTGGCCATGGATTTACAGATGCGCCAGCCATTCAATACGGAATGGCTACCTTCGTCGAACACCTGGCTGCCTTCGTCGAGACCATAGGTGCTGAGAAGGTCTATCTCTGTGGGGAATCATTGGGCGGTATGGTCGCCGCGCATTACGCGATACAAAATCCATCGCGGGTAGAAAAGCTCGTTCTCAACACAGCCTTGTTGATGCGGCGTACGCCAGAGGGCCGAAAAGAGCTTGCCGACTTGCTGGCGCGAAGTCGCCGGGCAAGCGGGGAGATGACCCGCGACGCTGTGAAGGCCAGGATGAACTGGCTGATGCACGATCCCGAGAAAAACCTGATCCCAGAGCTTGTCGATATCCGCTTCAAAATCTATACCCAAGCTGGCAGAGGGCCGATTCTCTCGCAAATTTCTCAGGAAATCATCGGGGGTCTGCTCGACGACACCTGGACCGATAAATGGTCCAACGAAGAGCATTTAAGGAACTTGCAGTGCCCCGTGCAACTCATCTGGAGCACACACAATCCCGGAAATTCACCCGAGCACGCCAAATCTGCACTCAACTATTTGCGCGATGGTCGTATGACCGTTCTGGACGACTGTGGTCATTGGCCACAGTGGGAACAAGCCGATGCTTACAACAAAATCCAACTGGAGTTCCTGCTCCAGTAGACCAAAGAACAAAAAAAGCAAAATCGACTGACTGAGATTCTGTGGGTTTGAAATTCACTGAACAACGCCAACCAGCACTTAAAAAAGGAGACAGGAAATGAAAGATATCAACCTTAATCGCCGGCAATTTTCCTCCACGATTGCAGCTTTAGGGACTGCGGGTTGGGCTTTGCCAGCTACGGCACAAACTGCATTTCCTTCAAAGACGGTTCGACTCTACGTTGGCTCTTCAGCAGGTGGGGCACCGGATGCAGCAGCGCGGACCATGAGTCGGCTGCTGGCCGAATCTTGGAAGCAATCGGTGGTGGTTGAGAATAAACCCGGCACTTCCGGTCTACTCGCAGCGGAAGCGACTGTGCAAGCCGCACCAGACGGCCATAGCTTTTGCATGCTACTCGATACTGTCTTGAACACCGTTCCCCACCTCAGTGAGAATATTGCTTTCGATCCCGTCAAGGAACTCAAACCCATAGGTATGGTCGGAAGCTTTCCCCTGGTTCTGGTCGCAAACGCAGGTCAGCCCTATCGCAATCTTGCGCAATTGGTGAGTGCCGCCAAGGCCAATCCAGGCAGCATTACCATCGGATCGAGCGGGCTGGGATCGTCCGGGCATGTGGCAACAGAGACTTTTTCTCGCGCCGCCGGACTAAAGCTCAATCACATCCCATACAAAGGCGGACTACCCGCCTTAAACGATACGGCAGCAGGCCACATCGCAACGATGTGGTCTTCTGTCGGAGCAGCTATTCCCTTTATCAACAGTGGGAAGCTGGTTCCGATGGCAATTGCTTCTGGAGAGCGGTTCTCACTACTGCCCAATGCACTGACGTTTAACGAGCAGGGCTTCCCGGGGTTTTCCGCAGGAAACTGGCTCGGACTGATGGGACCAGCTGCTTTGCCCGATGCCATTGCACAGAAGATCTATGCCGATATCCTTGCGTTGGGGGCCAACGACGCATACCGACAAACACTGCTTGGTCAGGGCATTGAGTTCAGAAACATGCGAGGTGGAGAGTTGGCTCAGCTGATCCGAACTGAGTCTGATCGAAACAAAGCCTTGTTTACCAGCCTGGGACTTACCCGCAGTAAATGAGTAGACATCTCTTGCGAGGAACAAGACTGGCTTGCCCACCCTAGGAGGACTTCATGAGTGCTTCAACCGATGCTATCGAACAGGCCGCAGCAGCCCTGTCGCATGCCCGCGCTACTCGTTTACCTATCTCGAGAGTATCCGAGACCTTTGGGATCGTAGGCATAGACGCGGCTTATGCTGTGGCCGAATTGAATACGCAAAGACGATTAAAAGAAGGCCACCGTCTGGCCGGATTCAAAGTCGGATTGACCTCGAAGGCTGTGCAGCAGCAATTAGGCGTCGATCAACCGGATTTTGGCTTCCTGTTCGAGGACTGGGAATACCTTAACGGGCAGGATGTACCGACGAAACGACTGTTGCATCCGAAGGTAGAAGCTGAAGTGGCATTTGTGATGGGCCGTGACCTTGCAGGTCAAGCCCCCACCTACGCAGAATTCCTGCGCTGCCTGGGCTTCGCCCTACCAGCAATCGAAATTGTGGACAGCGCCATTGCAGACTGGAAGATCACCTTGGTAGACACGGTTGCAGACAATGCATCGTCTGGACTATACGTTCTGGGTGATCAACCAGTAGATATTGGACGCCTATCCCTCGGAGAGATCGGTATGGAGATGTCCAACAACGGGCAGACTGTTTCTGTTGGCACCGGAGCCGCCTGCTTGGGACACCCTCTTCGTGCAGCTTTCTGGCTCGCAAAGACCATGCTAGCGCGCGGCCAGGGATTGCGAGCAGGCCAAGTTATTTTGTCGGGTGCACTGGGCCCTATGGTCCCAGTGGCTGCCGGAGATGTCGTCAGGGCCTCCCTAGGTGGTCTCGGAACCGTTTCATGCAGAATGTCCTGAGACGGCACAACGCCATCTAACCGATCTCCCTTACCTTCAAGAGCAAGTAACAAATGCTCTGGCAAAACTTAAGGCATGAATTCGCAACAGGTCATTTATCGCTGGAGAGTCACGCGCTGCATGTATATAAAGTTTTTGGTCTGAACTTGGCCCTGCCCTCGGGATCACTGACCCAAGTGCGGCCATGTCGGATTGAGTTGAGTTGCTGAAGCGCTTAACGACTGCCACCGTTGCTGCTGCGCCGCCTGGAGCGACACATGGTCCAAGTAGCCGTCACTCGCAAAAGATACAGTTCCCACTTTTCCCGCCATCCGATCTAAGTCGCGCAGTGTCACTTGAGATAAAACTCGTACCACCTGAACGCGATCAACTCAGCGTTTAATCCCCTCAGTCATTGATGCAAGACGACCAAGTTCTAGAGCAGCACTGCGCAGCGACGGCAGGTGATCTTTAACGATACGCTCGGGGCCAAACAGTCGAGCGAGCCACACGATATTGACGCATCCCAGAATGCGATTGCGCGCAAAGATCGGGAGCGCAATCGCATTGAGCCCGTCGTCGTATTCTTCTTTGCGTTTGCCAAAACCGCCGCCCCAGCCGGGGTCCCGAAGGGCGTACCCTTGCTCTCTCGTCTCGGCAAGCATCTGCGACAGACGTTTGGGATGCATCGGTGACTCATCCTCAACATGGCTCTTCAAGGTCAAGCGCCGAAGGAGTTCTTCGCGCTCTGAATCCGAACACCAAGCCAGGTAGGCGCGCCCTGGAGCCGATTTGGTCATGCTGATCTGAAAACCAATTTGAAGCCGGTTGAGTGTGAAGTAGGCGCGCGTGCGACTGCTCTCACACAACTGCATGAACGTGCGATTGCGAACAGACACGTCTGACGGCCATTGGACTTTTGCGCAAAGCGCATCAAGCACCGGACCGGCCACCGCCGCCAACCGGTACCCGGCTGCGGGCATGGCCACTGAGCCGTGACTTTGGTGACAGAGCCTGAACTTGTCATCGACGATGCTTCGCCAAACAAATCCCTTGGACTCAAGCGTGCGCAGCAAGCGGGTCAGAGTCGGCTTGGGTAGTCGACTTTCGCGATGAATATCGCCCGCCGTGACCTCGCCGAGGCGTTGCACGATTCGAAGCACATCCAGGCCGCGCTCTAAGGAACGCACCGTCAAAACACGGCCATCTTCTGCATCGCTCAGCTTGGAATTGGACTTCATTCAAAGTTTCACGTGTTGAAACAGATGGAAATTGTAGTTGTTGCGCTGGTGGTCGATTCCTAGAATGAAAAAGCGTCTCGGGCTTCACAAAAAAACATATCCGAGTCTCGCTGACCCGTCATCGCGACGGTGCGCAAACATCAACCAGGGGGAGCTTTGAGCATGGCACACGCTTACGTCGTAGGAACTGGTGACACCAAATTCGACGAACTCAATTACGTCAAAGGCTTGCTCCAGACTGCTGGGGTTGCAGTGAAGTTGGTGGACATAGGAACACTGAGCCAACAAAAAAATGTGGATGTCACCCCAGGGAAGGTAGCCAGCTTTCATCCAGAGGGTGCAGATGCTGTATTCCGCGAATCCGATCGTGGACGTGCCCTCGCCGCCATGACCTTGGCCTTCGAAAATTTTGTACAAGCCAACAGACAAGACATCGCCGGCATGATCGGTCTGGGTGGCTCAGGAAACACGGCCCTGGTCACACCGGGCATGCGCCGGCTTGACATTGGCGTACCCAAGGTCATGGTCTCCACGGTTGCCTCGGGCAACGTAGCGCCATACGTCGGCCCCAGCGACATTGCCATGATGTACTCCGTGGTGGACGTTGCTGGCATCAATTCGATCTCGCGAGTCGTACTGGGCAATGCCGCTCACTTTCTCGCAGGAGCTATTCGATTTGGATTGCCCGCTGGCCCAGCCCACGAGCTGCCCAACATTGGACTGACCATGTTCGGTGTGACGACCCCTTGCGTCAATCACCTGGTCGAGCGACTCAAGGGCCAATACGAGTGCTTCGTATTCCATGCAACCGGAGTCGGCGGGCAGACCATGGAAAAGCTCGTCGACAGCGGGCGGCTGCGTGGCGTCGTCGATGCGACCACCACAGAAGTTGCCGACCTTCTGATGGGCGGCGTCATGAGTGCAGGCGAGGACAGGCTGGGCGCCATCGCGCGGACCGGTATTCCCTACGTAGGCTCATGTGGCGCTCTCGATATGGTCAATTTTGGAGGCGTCGAAACAGTCCCCGAGCAGTACCGGAAGCGAAAGCTGCATGTGCACAACGCGCAAGTCACCTTGATGCGAACCACGGCGGAGGAAAACAAAAGAATGGGCGAGTGGATCGGCCGAAAGCTCAACGCCTGTAATGGACCCGTTCGGTTCTTCATCCCCGAAAAAGGCGTATCCATCATCGACGCTGAGGGAATGCCTTTCCATGATCCGCAAGCTGATCAAGCGCTGTTTGAAGCACTCGAGCGGACGGTCATTCAGACCGAACAGCGCCAGCTAATCAAGCTACCTCTGGCCATCAACGATCCAGGGTTTGCCGATGCCATGGCAGATGCATTTGTACAAATCATGAAGCATTGACGTCATGACGGACAAAACCCGTGAAGCATTGATGGCCAAGTTCCGCTCGATGGTGGAGCGCCGTATACCCATCGTCGGCGGCGGCGCCGGAACAGGCCTGTCGGCCAAATGTGAAGAGGCTGGCGGAATAGATCTGATCGTCATCTACAACTCGGGCCGCTACAGGATGGCGGGCCGCGGCTCATTGGCAGGCCTGCTGGCCTATGGAAATGCCAATGAAATCGTGGTGGACATGGCCAAGGAAGTGATCCCGGTCGTCAAGCACACACCGGTTCTTGCGGGCGTCAATGGGACCGATCCCTTCATGCACCTGCCCTCCTTCCTGAAGCAGCTTCAGGCACTCGGATTCGCCGGTGTGCAGAACTTCCCCACGGTTGGACTCATTGATGGCACCTTCCGACAGAACCTCGAAGAAACCGGCATGGGTTACAGCCTTGAGGTTGAAATGATTGCAGCGGCCCATGCGCAAAACATGCTGACGACCCCTTATGTGTTCAGCGCGGAAGACGCAGTTGCCATGACCCGGGCAGGAGCCGACATCATCGTGCCCCACATGGGCTTGACCACGGGCGGAAGCATCGGCGCAGAAACGGCTCGCACCTTGGACGACTGCGTCAAACTCATCGACGAATGGGCCAAGTCAGCTATGGCGATCAGAAAAGACATCATCGTTCTGTGCCACGGGGGACCCATCTCCAGCCCAGAAGATGCCGCCTATGTGCTCAAGCACAGCGAGCACTGCCACGGCTTTTATGGGGCCAGCAGCATGGAAAGGCTTCCCACCGAAGTCGCCTTGGTGGAGCAGACGCGCAAGTTCAAGCAACTGAGTTTTTAAGCCGGAAATCTCAATGGGCGCGGTCCGCAATATCCTTTTCATCATGTGTGACCAGCTGCGCTGGGACTACCTCTCATGCTACGGCCACCCTAAGCTCAAGACCCCGAACATAGACGCCTTGGCTGCCCGGGGGGTGCGATTCACGAATGCCTTCGTGCAATCGGCATCCTGTGGACCGTCTCGCATGTCTTACTACACGGGTCGTTACGTTAGCAGCCACCGGGCCTTTGCGAACTTTGTCCCTCTTCCAGTCGACGAGCGAACCATGGGCGATTACCTGCGGCCTCTGGGCCTGCGGGTTGCTGTCGATGGGAAAACACATGCAGAGGGCGACGCCGCATCGCTTCGGGCAAGGGGAGTCGATCCGAACTCCCTGGCTGGCATTCTTGCCATGGAAGCCGGTTTTGAGCCTTTTGACCGACACGATGGCGTGCTGGCCGATGGCGCCGTCTTGGACATTGCTGGCAATCGCTATACCCGCTTCTTGCGTGAGCACGGCTACGACAGCCCCAATCCATGGCTCACCCACGCAAACTCGGCTGCCGGCAATAGCGGGCAAGTTCTCAGCGGCTGGCATATGCGCTACGCCAACGAGCCGGCCCGTGTAGAAGAACCCCATTCCGAGACCGCCTACAGCACGGACCGGGCCATTGAATTCATGCAGGAGCAAGGCGACTCTCCATGGTGCTTGCACCTTTCATACATCAAGCCACACTGGCCCTACGTAGCACCAGGACCGTACAACGCCATCTATGGGGCCGCCGATGTCGCTCCCGTTAAATGCAGCCCCCGAGAGAAAGTCAATCCTCATCCGATTTTGAGCGAGTACTTTGAGCACGATGCGTCAAAGAGCTTTTCTTCCGACGAGGTGCGTGAGCGCGTGATCCCCGTGTACATGGGACTGGTCAAGCAAGTGGACGACCACCTAGGCAGACTTTTTGAATTCATGGAACGCCATGGGCGGTGGCAAGACACTCTAGTGGTGTTTTGCAGCGACCATGGTGACTATCTCGGCGACCACTACTTGGGCGAGAAAGAGCTGTTTCATGACACGGTCAACCGTATCCCTTTGATCGTCTATGACCCAGATAGCAGAGCAGACGGTCATCGCGGTCACGTGGAATCCATACGATTTGTAGAGACCATCGACTTGCTGCCCACATTTGTGGAGGCGCTGGGGGCAAGACCCAATCAAGACCGCCTCGAGGGAAGATCCCTTCTGTCCATCACGCGGGGCGATGAAAGTCCGACCGCTTGGCGCGAGTTCACAGTCAGCGAGTTTGACTACTCGTTTCGCACAGCCACCCGACGCGCCCTAGGCCGGCCGATCAAGCAATGCGGCATCACAACGCTGCGCGATCACCGCTACAAGTACGTGCACTGCGAAGGCTTTCGGCCCATGCTGTTTGACCTTAAGGCCGACCCAGACGAATTTCTTGACCTGGGTACCGACCCCGCCTATCGACCTGTTTTGGATGCCTATGCCCTCAAGCTGGCTCAGTGGGTCATTGCCAGGCGACGTTACACCACGAGCAGTAACCGATTCGTCGACACATGGCTGCAAGACCCTCGCTACGGGGGCATGAAGATTGGTGTCTGGTAAGGCGGCATCTGCCGCAAAGTGAAAACCCTAAGGAGACTGCAATGCGTAAACTGATTTTGGGCGCCCTGGCGCTGATGCTGACGATTCCTGCCGTGCCAACGGCGTGGGCCGCTTACCCCGATAAGCCGATCGAAGTCATCATTCCCTGGCCGCCTGGCACTGAAACCGATGTGGGAACGAGGGCCCTGGCCGCCGCCATGTCCAAGCGGCTGAACGTCCCTGTGCAGGTCATCAACAAGCCAGGAGCAGGTGGCGTGATCGGGATCACGGACTTTGTCAAAGCCAGGCCAGACGGCTACACACTGGCTCAAGGCAACGTGGGGCCCCTGGTCAGTCAGGTGGTTGCTGGAAACACGACTTACAGCGCGGCGGACGTCGAGCCTATTGGTCTGTTCAACACCCAACCCTATCTTTTGGTGGCACGCGGCGATGCCCCGTACAAGAACATGAAAGAGTTGGCAGCGTTCGCCAAGTCAGCCAGCAAGGAAGTGGCCATCGGCAACTTTGGCCCGGCTACAGTGCCCACGCTTTCGGTCAACCGCATGGCCATGACCGACGGATGGAAGTTCAAAAGTGTTGTGTTCCCGGCGACCAATTTTTCGCAAATTCAGTCGGGCGACGTCGATCTGATCATCGTGGCTTATCCGGTGGTCGCCGCTCAACTCAAGAGCGGCCAAGCGCGTGCGCTGGTCGCTATTTCACCCAAGCGGATTAACGTGCTGCCGGACGTGCCGACCACTCGAGAGGCCGGCTTTGATTTCGACGCATCAATCTGGAGCGGCCTGTTCGCGCCCAAGGGCACGCCTGCCGACGTCATGAAGCGCCTGACCGAAACCCTTCGTGACGCGCTCAATGACCCCAGCATCAGGGATTTTGAGCAAAAGAGTGGCATTCTTCACGGCTACATTGATCCGGCTGCCACCCGCAGGCAAATGGAGGCTGAGGCCAACGGACTGCGCCCAGTGATGAACTCATTGGGCCTGGTCAAGAAGTAAATTGGGTAGGAGCCGACTCGATGACAGGCAGACCCGCCGCTTCACGCTCATGGGGAGAGATCAGCTTTTTGCTGGCTCTCACTGTATTGGGGTGCGGGCTGGCCGTCTTCACGCCCGATCTCATCAAGGGCTACAAGGACGATCAGCCCTACTACATCAAGTCGGCGTTCTTTCCATGGCTTGCGCTTGCACTCGTGGTGGGATTTGGTGCATGGTCTGTAGGACAGACCTTGCGCGGCGTCAAACGCGATCTGAGCGACGAGCTTGACGTTGCACAGACCAGCGTGCCCCGCGCCATGGGCGGCGCATTCGTCATGGCTCTTTACGTGGGCCTTTGCGCCACGTTTGGCTTTCCTGCTGCAACGTTGATCGGTGTTTTCTTATTTGCCAGGGTATCAGGCCTTGCAATCGGGACGTGTGCAATTCTGGCTTGCGTCATGACCCTGCTCCTGTACGCAGTTTTCGTCTTGGCATTTAAGGTCTGGTTCTCACCGGGCTTGCTGATCAAGGCTTTGACATGACCGAGTTGCTTGCGGGCATTTCAGCCGTTGCCGATCTCTCCGTGGTGCTGGCTGTGGTGGCGGGCAGCATGATGGGAATCATTGTGGGTGTCCTGCCCGGCATCGGGCCTGGCGTCGCAATTGCAGTGCTCCTCCCCCTGACTTATGGAATGAATCCGCTGGCCGGCATCTCTGCGTTGCTGGGAATTTATTGCGGCGCCTTTTATGGAGGCGCCGTCACTTCGATACTGATACGCACCCCGGGCGAGGCCTCATCGATCATGACCATGTTCGATGGCTACCCCATGGCTCGCAGGGGTGAGGCGGAACGCGCCCTGAGCATCGCATTCATGTCTTCGTTCGTGGGTGGCATGTTCAGTGCCATCTGCGTGGCACTGATGGCGCCCTGGCTTGCTCAATTTACTTCCCGCTTTGGTGCTACTGAATTCGCTGCGACCGCAGCGCTGGCGTTGCTGTGCGTCGCCAAGGCCTACAAAGGTCAGTTTGCCGTCTCGATGATGATGCTGGGGCTGGGCTTGTTCCTCGGGACCATAGGGATTGATCAAACATCCAGCGAGCACCGCTACACGTTCGGATTGACCCCCTTGCTCACCGGGGTGCCTCTGGTGCCAGTCATCATTGGGCTGTTTGGGGTGGCCCAAGCCATGGTCCTGCTATCAACGCCCCCCTCGACGGAAAAGCCCGAGGTCATCAAGGCGGGGATTAACTTCAAGGCCTTTCTGGAGCCTTTCCGTTACCCTGCCACGCTGGCCAAGTCGGTACTGCTGGGCACAGGTATCGGAATCTTGCCTGCAGTGGGCGCGGCGCTTTCTACATCGCTGGCTTATTTCGAAGCGCGTCGTACCAGTCGAAAACCTGAGGCATTCGGCAAAGGAAGCGCCGAAGGTATCGTGGCAGCAGAGGCTGCCAACAATTCCAATAGCGGGGGCGCCATGGGCACCGTGCTGACACTCGGAATTCCAGGCGATGCCGTGACGGCCATCATCATGGGTGTCTTTATCGTTCATGGCATTTACCCGGGCCCTCAACTGTTCATCGAAAAACCCGAGCTGGCCTATGGCATCTTCGGCTCACTGGTCAGTATCAACCTGGTCATCATGGGACTGCTCATCGTCAGCACCCGCTATCTGGTCCGTTTGGTCCATGTGCAGGCGCGCATACTCGGAGTCATCATCTTCGCTCTGTGCTTTGTAGGAGCGTACTCCGTGGCCACATCTCTCTACGGCGTCCTGATTGCACTCGTGTTCGGTGTGCTGGGTTGGGTGTGTGCTTGGCTGCGCATTCCAGTGATTCCGATGGCACTCGGACTGGTGATGGGCGACTTTTTTGAGGCCAGCTTGCGCCAGACACTCAACATCAGCAATGGATCCTGGCTGATCTTTCTTCAGCGCCCGATTGCGGCCTGCATTGTCTGCCTGGGTCTTGTGATCATCCTTTGGCCACTGCTCAAAAAATTGCTACCGCGAAGCAAGCAGCCAGCAAACCAAGGGTGATCCATCGCACCCGTGTTGGGGTGACCTCAACAGCGTCAAAGCCAGTGAACAAGGTATCGCCGAAAAAATGCTCACGTTGCGTGAGCATAAATCTGAATTTTCGGCCTCGCCAGAGGAGAAACGCCGTTGGATCTCAAAGTTGGACCTGGCTGGTCAGGTCATATGGGATCAGATAGCCACTGAGCACCAGAAGGCCGAAGGCCGGACAGGTCCTTGCTCTGTTTTTTTTCACTTGAGGCCTCCGGCGCAGCAGTCCTCGGGCCGCGCTGCAGCTCATAAATACATCATGAACACCTACAGGGCCACTGTCAAAGTCACGGTCAACGGGCACAGCCAAACCGTCAAGACTGAAGTGCGGGCGCCTTCGACACAGGACGCCCGCTGGCTGCTGTGGGCCATGTACGGATTTCACAGCATCCTGAGTGGCCCGACGGCAGCATGAAGGAGCCGACTGCTGGGCAGCGTCGTTCCGGTTGGCAAGGGTCAATCGTGCTCGTAAAATTGTCCGAACAGGTTGAACCCAAGATGAAGCCATCCGAAGCACTTGCTGCACATCGCAACGAAATCCGCGAAATCGTCCTCGCACACAGGGCTGTAAACGCACGCGTGTTTGGCTCAGTCGTTCATGGGTCGGACACTGATGAAAGTGACCTGGACATCCTCGTAGACACCACTCCCGACACCACTCTTTTCGACTTGGGAGCCATCCGCTACAAGCTGCGTAATCTTTTGGGCGTTCAGGTGGATGTTTTGACACCGGGCGCTCTACCAGACAAATTTCGCCAAACAGTGATTGCAGAGGCTCGCCCTGTATGAGCCGAGATCCCCTTCGATTGGCTGACTACTTGGAACACATCCAGGAAGCAATCAATCGAATTTACAGCTACTGCGCGGACATTGACGAGCCTACGTTCCTATCGAGCTCCTTAGTACAAGATGCGGTGATTCGAAATTTCGAAATCATCGGCGAGGCCAGTCGCAACGTAGAGCGAGTCGACCCCAATTTCGTAGCAACACATCCAGAATTGCCCCTGTCATTTGCCTATGACATGCGCAACGTTCTGGCACATGGTTATTACAAAGTAGATTTGACTGTTGTATGGAAGACAATTGAACGCGATCTTCCATATCTCCAAGAACAAGTTTCAATTGCCTTGAAAGATATTCAGCGATAACTTTCGGCTTGGAATTTGTAATTTCTCCTACGCCGAGCGATCTGAATCAACTCAAGATTGGAGACGGAATTGAATACCGCTGACATTCGGACCTCTTCGGACCCCGATTTGGCTGGCTCATACGCTGCGATGCTTAGAGCTGCGCGGTCGGCCGAGGACCTTGCCATTAGGACGAACACTTGCATCCTCGTCTCCATTGATGGCAAAGATGTGCGCTTGACTGCCCAAGATCTGCTCAAGATGCGCGAGCAAGAAGCCAAGAGTCAGCCCAAGAATTCAACCGCCTGAAGCTCTACCCCCATCAGCTCCGCTTTTCTTGAACGCCCCCGACTCACTTCCCAATGGCCTTGAGCATCGAAGATCTGGGTGACATCGATTTGGTCGTGGGCCAATGGTGTCTTGAAAAAGTCCCACCGGATCTCAAGAAGCAGATTGACCACGATTACGAGATCGATGGTCAGTCAGTCACCATCTTTGAAGTGCGCCCTCGGTGGCGTGGTCAGCCAGGCGAGACCACTCGCCGCGCGTTTGCAAAATTCCGCTACGTCAAAGCCAGCCAACTTTGGCATATCTACTGGATGCGCCAAACCGGAAAATGGGAGTCCTACGAGCCGGCCTCTGCGGCCTGCAGCTTGGAAGAGGCCCTGGACATCATCGAGATGGACTCCTACGGCTGCTTCTTTGGGTGAGCCGATGTCGTCATGCTACAGCCTAATATTCGCTGGGCAACATGATCACCCAATGCTGTCCATCCCAGCAGGCGTACAAGGTTTGCTGGAGCACGTACACCTTTGCCCGGTTGCACCAGCTGACAGAGCAGCAAGCCCTGACCTGCTATGGTGAGCACTACCGCGAAGTACTGGCCGAGCCGCAGGGAACGAGCCATATGACGATCCGTATATTCATGCGACAGGGCTGGTCGGGCCTGAGCTTTGATGGCATGCCCCTGAAGGAGCGCACCAAGTTCGCGGACCCAGAAGATGCGCAGACTTAAGCTTTCCCCTGGCGGCCAAAGCGCAGGTCAAGGCTGCCAAGTGTGGTGCGCAACCACTGGTTTGCCGAATCCTGATGCATGGTGGAATGCCAAATCATAAGCACTCTGGCTGGCGCGATTTTCATTGGGTGGTCCTGCACGATGACACCCGCTCCCGCTGCGGCAATCATCTGCGGCACGGTCGCCAACAAATCGGAGCCCGCGACCACATCCACAGCCACGTGATAGTGAGAGGCATTGAGCTTGACGGTGCGCTTCAACCGGTTCTTGGACAACTGCTTGTCCACCAGTGCATCGGCCTTACCGGTCGCAACAGTGACATGCCCGGCAGCCAAGAAATTCGAAAGCGTCAGTCGCTTTTTCAATAACGGGTGACCGACTCGCATGATCACTGAATACGGATCATCAAAAAGCTGCGCACGTTCAAAACCAGATTTAAGAAATGGCAAATTTCCAATGGCAAGGTCCGCAACTCCTGTCTGCAAGGCTTCGGCATATCGCTCATGAGCCAGCTTGACTACCTCAAAGCTCACTTGCGTCGAAGCGTCGCTCACATGGCGCATCAGCGATGGCAGTATCGAAGACTCTCCCGCATCCGACATCAAGATCTTGAAGCACCGCGCTGTCTTGTCCGGGTCAAACGCTTGTTGCTTTTCAAGGCCTTGCCGAAGTACTGTGAGGGCCTCGCTTATAGGGTGTATCAAATGCTTGGCCAAGGCAGTGGGCTCCATGCCGGCTGGTGTCTTGACAAAAAGATCGTCACCAAAACTTCGGCGCAAGCGCATCAAGGCATTGCTCATGGCCGGCTGAGACAAGCTCTCACGACGCGCCGCAGCAGACACATTGCGTTCAAGGTAAATAGCAGCAAATGCGCGTAACAAGTTGAGGTCGAGGGTTCTGAGGTTCATGGCTAACAGTCATTTATCAAAGGGGCCTGCCGGTTCTTATCGGGCTTGTGCGCGGTTGAAAGTGCACGCCAATTGCGGCAACTATACCCCCGGGTTATCCATGATATTTGCATTGTGAATCTGCTATCGGCAAACAATCGATTGGACCGAAGATCGTTGAATCCTGATGATGCGGGTATGAAGAAAGCAGGCCTGACCAACACACCGGAAATTTTCAACCAGTCGCCAGTCAATACGCCGGTGCTCATCGTCGGCGGAGGACCTATCGGACTTGGCATGGCACTGGAACTCGCCTGGCGAGGCATCGACTCGATGTTGATTGAGCAAGGGGACGGACAGATCGAGCATCCGCGTACGGGTCTCATTGCCGTGCGCACCATGGAAGTCCTGCGGCGCTGGGGTCTGGCCCAGCATATTCGCGAATGTGGTTTTCCTGAAGACTATGAACTCTCCATGGTTTTCTGCACATCGTTGAACGGCCTTCTCCTCGCCAAGGAACCTTACCCCAGCATGCGGGCGACACCAACTCCACCAGAGACACCGGAGAAAAAGCAGCGCTGCCCACAGCTTTGGATGCAGCCCATTCTGGCTCGGGCTGCCGGAGACAATTCGCGCACGGACATTCGTTACCTTCACCGGCTGGAAAGCTTTGTACAAGACTCCAAGGGCGTGACCAGTCAGCTGACCAATCTGGATAACGGCAAATCGGTAATCGCGCGCTCGGATTACCTGGTAGCTTGCGACGGGGCGATGAGTGGCGTGCGCCAGCAGCTGGGCATCGAGATGGTGGGCAAATCGCTGAGTTATTCCGTCAACATACTCATACGGGCGCCTGACTTGCTGCAACACCATGTGATGGGTGAGGCCGAACGTTACCTGTTTGTGGGACCTGAAGGCACCTGGGGCAACATGACTGTGGTTGATGCAGACAGTATTTGGAGGTTGACCGTGCTGGGGTCGGATGAACGCATGGATCTGGACACATTCGATGCCCGGCATTGGGTGCAGCGAGCCTTGGGTAGGGACGATATCGAGTTCGAAATTCTTTCGGTACAGCCATGGCGACGCAGCGAGACTTTGGCGCAACGCTACGTAGATGGGCGCGTCCTGCTGGTGGGCGATTCGGCGCACACCATGTCACCGACGGGAGGTATGGGCATGAACACCGGTGTCCAGGAAGTTTTCGATGTGGGCTGGAAACTGGAAGGTGCACTGCGCGGATGGGCCGGCCCACACCTTCTGCAAAGTTATGAACTTGAACGCAAGCCGATTGCGGCACGCAACATCAGTTTTTCGTCGCAGAACTTCAAGGCCTGGCGGACCCTGCCGAGCACCAGCGCTGTGTGTGATGTCACTGGCGATGGCGCCCGAGCAAGAGCTGCCGTCGGCAAACAGCTGCGGAACTCGACCCGGGTTGAATGGGAATCCATGGGCTTGCAGATAGGCCATCGTTACGACAACTCGCCCATCTGCGTGGATGACGGAACGGTGCCAACACCAGACGATTTCTCCATCTATGTACCAACCTCTCGCCCCGGTTCGCGTGCGCCGCATGCCTGGCTCGCCGATGGACGTTCAATCCTGGATTTGTTTGGTTCCGGCTTTGTGCTGCTGGCATTCGACGACAGCGTTTCGACTGAGCAACTCGTTCGTGCTTTTGCAGCCCGTCAAGTTCCCTGTCGTGTGGAACGTATCCGCGACGAAAAGATTGCTGCCCTCTATGAAGTGGCTCTGGTGCTTGTACGCCCAGACGGCCATGTGGCATGGCGTGGCGACAAAGTTGAGAACGCCACCCAGATTGTCGAAACTGTCCGTGGAGCCGTGAGCAAAAGCATTCTGACCAGTGAGCCAACAAGCACGCAAGCCGGTCAAACTGACACCACCTTCGCAGTACGACCGTCCATGGCATCTGCCACCTGATCACGGCTTGCACAGAAAGAAACCAAATGAAAAATACTGTCTTGCACGTATTGCCCGCGAGCAAACCGGCATCGACCGAAGACGTCATCAACTTCAACGACGTCGTGGCCCGCTTCGACACGCTGCATGCCATGGGACCGGTCAGCCTGAATGTGCGGCGCGGTGAATTTCTGGCCATCGTCGGCCCCAGCGGTTGCGGCAAATCCACCTTGCTAAACATGGTAGCTGGCACTCTCAAACCGGCCGAGGGCGCTGTCCTTTACAAGGGCACGTCGGTAGACAGCATTAACTATGATGTCGGTTACCTGACGCAGAAAAATTTCTGCCTTCCATGGCGGACAGTAGAAGCCAATGTCCGTTTACCGCTGGAATTTCGCAAGTACCCAGAGGCCGAAATTGTCCAGAGGGTTGCAGACTCACTTAAAAAAGTGGGGCTGACCGGTTTCGAGAACGCCTACCCCAAGCAGCTCTCGGGCGGCATGCTGCAGCGCGTGATGATCGCGCGCACTCTGGCCTACAGCCCAGACATCTACCTGATGGACGAGCCCTTCGGCAGCCTGGACGCGCAACTGCGTACCCGCATGCACGGCGAACTGCTCAAACTCTGGCAGGACACGGGAGCCACGTTCGTCTTTGTCACCCATGACCTGCAGGAGGCCATCACCCTGGCCGACCGCGTTGTGGTCATGTCCAAACGACCCGGGCGTATCAAGCTCATCGTCGATATTGATCTTCCAAGGCCACGCGATGTGATTGAGATTCAATCGGACCCGGCATTCGGTGCTTATTTCAAACAGCTGTGGTCCGCGCTGGACGTTCATTGAGAATTACATCATGACAAAAACAATTAATGCCACGCCCAACACCCGCAGCCAGCAGGTCGCAGCCTTTACTAAAAGCAATACATTTGCCCAAATCGGCATGGCGGTCTCTGCACTTTTGGCATGGGAAATTGCTTCACGATTTTTTAAGCTGGAGTTTTGGATCAGTCGCCCTACAGAGGTCATTCAGGAATTCAGTCGCTGGGCCGAAAGCGGACAACTGGCAACAGACCTCAAGATCACCCTGCTGGAGGCAGGTCTGGGCTTTTTGTTTGGCAGTGTGGCCGGCGGCTTCATCGGATTTTTACTGGGCTGGGTGCGCAAACTGGGCGACCTGTTCGAGCCGTTCATCTTGTCCTTGTACTCAGTTCCCAAGATCGCACTGGCACCACTTTTTGTGCTCTGGTTCGGCATCGGGGTCACCAACAAAGTCATGTTCTCGGCCATGCTGGTTTTCTTCATGGTGTTTTTCACCACTTACCAGGGTACGCGTCAGGTAGACAGAGATTTGGTGGAAAACGCGCGCCTGATGGGCGCACAAAACTGGGACATCTGGACCAAGATTGCGATTCCGTATTCTGGCGTTTGGGTGTTGACTGGTATCCGTATCGGCCTGCCCTATGCACTGATCGGTGCAATTGTGGGCGAATTTGTTGCCTCTGATGCCGGTGTCGGATACCGCATCAAGGAGGCCACGGCATTCATGAGCACGGCTTCCGTTTTTGCCGGAATCATTGTCCTGATGGGCATCAGCCTGACCTTGCTGACGATTATCAAACTGATCGAAAGCCGGGTCCTGCGATGGCAAAACGCCAGTGGCGTCATCAAGGCTGACGATATCCCCTGACCCGAGATGCTGGTTTTGACAGAAAACAGCATCGTTTGGAAGGCAGGCGATGAGAAAACTTTATCTGCTTGATTGAGAGTTTCAAACCATAGAAAAGGAGACAGCAATGCAATTCAATTCCATCATCAAGGCATGCGTGCTTGGCGCTGCCATCGTATCCACCACAGGCGCTGCGGTGGCGCAAGAGCTTCGCAAAGTCTCAATGAGCCTGGCGGGTCAAAGCATGATCGCGTCGATTCCCAGGTTTGCAAAAGAGATGGGGCTTTTTGAAAAGCGCGGCATCGACATTAATTTTGTCACCATGGACAGTGCCAGCGCCTCTGTAGCCGGATTGATTGCCGGCTCGGTGCCTTACGCTTTTTCCGGAACGACAGAACTTATCGTTAGCCAATCTCGCGGACGTGATGTTGTCGCCATTGCCAATACTTACGGGGGGTTAGGTGGCACGCTGGTACTGTCGAAGGCAGCTGCAGACAAGCTCAAGGTTTCCGCCAATGCGCCCTTGAATGAACGTCTCAAAGCGCTGAATGGCCTAATCATTGCGTCACCCAGCGCTACCTCTGCTTACACAGTCTCCTTCAAGGGTGCCGCAGCAGCGGCCGGTGCAGATGTCAAGTTCACCTACATGGCCATCCCATCTATGCCGGCGGCGCTCGAAAGCGGTGCTGTCCAAGGTTATGTGGCCAGCGCGCCGTTCTGGGTCTTTCCCTTGACCAGCGGCAAAGGTGTGCTCTGGGTCAGTGGCCCTAAGGGCGAACTCCCGCCAGAGCTGCGTCCTAAAAGCAATTCGGTGCTGCTGACCATGCGTGACACCATTAAGGCCAACCCTGAAGTGACCAAGAGTGTTGCCGGCGTGTTCGCTGATTTCGCCGAGGCCGTTGACCGCCGTCCTGCAGATGTCAAAGCAGCCATTGCCAAAGTATTTCCAAATGTTGACAGCAAGACCATGGATGTGCTTTTTGAGACCGAAGCTGCCGCCTGGAAAGCCAAGCCACTCACAGCTGCTGACATTGTTCATGAGATCGCCTACGCTAAAACCGGTGGTGTGAACCTGCCTGCACAGGTGGACAAGCTCGCACCTGCATCCCTTATTTGGCCCTGAACCACGGTCCTGCAGAAGTAATTAACGAGTAATGAATGAACACCGCGCCGATGCCATGAATGAAAACCCGTTAAATGAGCGACAGTGGCCAACCCGGCTTTTGATTGGCGGCAAGGCCATCCACGGCCTGGGAAGGCAGATCACGGTCGTCAACCCGGCGAGCACGCAGACTGTCACGCAATTTCCGGGGGCATCGATCGAGCAGGTGGGACTGGCTGTCGAAAATGCCCGGAACACCTTCAATACATCGACATGGGCCAACGATACGCAATTACGCGTGCGCAGCCTTGCCCGCTTTGCTGAACTGATTGGGGAGCATGCCGACGAGTTGATGGACATTCTCATCAGCGAAAACGGCACGCCGATTTCACTGAAGAACAACCAAGTCGGATTTCCTGTTGATTTTCTGCAGTGGTTTTCACAACAGGCAGGTCATGAACGCGTGACAGACCTGGGGCTTAACCGGTCGGGCACTGCACGCAGTCGCGTGGCATACCGGCCGGTTGGCGTGGTGGCGGCTATTTCCTCTTACAACTATCCGCTTCAAATCGCGGTGATCAAGATTGGTGCTGCGCTGGCGGTTGGTTGCACGGCAGTGCTGCTGTCGTCACCACAAGCCCCCCTGGGTGTCGCACGGCTGGGAGAGCTTGCACTTGAAGCGGGTATCCCGGCAGGCGTACTGAATGTGATCTCAGGCGGGGCCGAAGTTGGCAAGGCGCTTTGCGAGCACCCGGGCATTGACAAGGTGAGCTTCACCGGATCCGTCAGCGTAGGCCAACAGGTGATGGCGCAGGCTGTGGCAGGGCTGAAAGGCGTGGTTCTGGAACTTGGCGGCAAGTCTCCTGCGATTCTCTTGCCGGGAGCGGACTTCAACAAGTACGGGCGCTCACTTCACCGCCGCTACGCCAGACATGCGGGACAAGGGTGCGGATCCCCTACCCGGCTGCTGGTGGAGGAATCCCGGCTGGAGGAGTTCATCGACATCAGCCGAGAGGCTTATCAGGCCCTGTATGTGGGTGATCCACGTCAAGCACAGACTGTGGTCGGTCCGTTGATCAGTGAGGCCCACCGTGACAGAGTAGAAGCCATGGTCAGCCGTGCGCTTGTAATTGGCGCCCGGGTCGTGGCGGGCGGAGGTCGCCCTTCGGGCTTGCCCGGGTGGTACATGAACCCCACGCTGATTGCCGGGGTGACGAACCAGGCGGAGATTGCACGAAAGGAAATTTTTGGACCTGTTGGCGTGATCCTGACGTATCGAAATGTAGATGAAGCGATCGACATCGCCAACGACTCAGAGTTAGGCTTACGGGCCTATCTTTTTGGCGATGCAGCGCAATGCGAGTCGCTGGTGCCACGCCTGCGTGTGGGCACAGTGCTGATCAACGGTGGGGGCGGTGACCCGCGACCCGACGCACCCGGCTGCGGCTACAAGCTCAGCGGTATCGCGCCCGAAGGTGGCGAAGATGGTATCCGTGAGTTTTTGCTTACGCAGCACATTGATCGAGCCCTGACTTGACTCCCCCTTCCCAGCAAACCGGAATTCTTAGGAACTCGAGATGAAAAGCGAGCAAGCGAACTGGGACTATGAGACGGACATTCTTGTGTTTGGCAGTGGTGTGGCTGGATTTTCAGCCGGTCTTTACGGACGCAAAGAAAATCTTGAAGTATTGATTTGCGAAAAAATGCCTGTGCTGGGCGGTACCACCGCAACCTCGGGTGGCTTTGCCTGGGTACCCGGCACGGCCAAGGCCATGGCCGCAGGGGCTGACGACTCGCTGGAAAAAGCACGAATTTACCTGCAGCATGAACTCGGCGATTACTTCAGGGCAGATCTGGTGGACGCCTTTTTGTCAGCGGGGCCGCAGGCCATGGCAACACTCGAAGAGGACACCGAAGTTATCCTGGACTATGTCAAGTGGCCCGATTACCACGCTGACCAGGTAGGGGGGGTGTTGGCAGGCAGGACGCTGGAAACGCGGCGCTTTGACGGCCGAAAGCTGGGTAAAGATTTTGAGCTCCTTCGTCCGCCGATCAAGCGACTGATGCTGCTTGGCGGCATGTCCATCGACAAGCGCAAGGTGGATGATTTTCTGCGGCCTTTCAACTCTTTCAAGGGGTTTTCAAGGGTACTCTCGACCATCTTGCGCTATGCGATGGACAGGCTGCAGTATTCGCGCGGTACAGACATTGGCGCAGGAAACGCGTTGATTGCACGCTTGCTTTACACACTACGCCAGATGCGCGCCGATATCTGGATCAATGCGCCGCTGGTTGAAATCATTTCACAAGGCAATGAGGTGCAGGGCGCAGTTGTCAGCCATGAAGGAAAGCTCAAGCGGGTTCGTGCGCGCAAGGGGCTGGTGCTCGCCACGGGTGGTTTTCCGCACAACGCCAGGATGCGCGAGGAATTGGGCCCCAAGCACCCGCACCACCATTCTGTGGGCTGGGAGGCCAATGTTGGCGAAGGCATCAACGCGGCGCGCAAGGTTGGCGCCGTCATTGACAAGGAAGTGGTTGGTCCTGGTCTGTGGCAACCTTCTTCCCTGCTCAAACGCAAAGATGGAACCGAAGAAACCATCCTCTATGGTTACCTTGATCGTGGCAGGCCCGGCGTGATTGCAGTCGATGCATCAGGCCGCAGATTTGTGAACGAGTCCAACTCTTACCATGACATCGGCGAAGCCATGTTCCGCCACGGTGCTGCCGATGGCAACCGCTTTTATTTCATTTGCAACCGTAAATTCGTCTGGCGGCGTGGCCTGGGCCTCATCCGGCCCTTTGCACCGAGTTTGACTCCGCACATCAGCTCTGGCTACATCAGCGTTGGCGACACAGTGCAAGAGCTGGCCGAAAAAATAGGCGTTGATCCGACCGGACTGGCCGAGACGATTCGCTTACACAACGAATATGCCCGGACCGGCACCGACCCGGATTTCAAGCGGGGAACCAATCCGTTCAATACCATCTTGCTTGGGGACCCGAGCTTCAAGCCAAACCCCAACCTAGGCACTATTGACACATCATCACTGGTCGCGTTGCGCATTTACCCCTCCACATTAGGGACCTGCATCGGCCTGGCGACAAACAGCGACGCTCAGGTACTGAACGATTCAGGAATACCCATCAAGGGCTTGTACGCATGCGGACAGGATGTTTCTTCAGTGATGCGTGGCTACTACCCGGGTGGCGGCATCAATATTGGGCCCGCTATCGTGTTTGCCTACATTGCCGTCAGGCACATCGCCCATTCAGACTGAGTGAGGCGATTGGCGAGTTGATGCCTTGTTGATTGCAAGCATCTGCCAAGAATAAATTCTGGAGTTGGAAATGGTTGTTTTTGTTATTGGTGGAGCAGGCTTCATCGGCCGGCGTGTGGTGCGGACCGTGGCCGGCTACGGGCACAGAGTAATCAGTCTGGATATCGTGGTGGCGCCGCTGTTCGAAGATCTGGGCGCGCAAGTGAGCTCTGTGCGACTGGACCTCAGTAATTTTGAAGAGGTGGTGGCAGCCATGGCCACCTACAAGCCTGACGTGGTGATCAACCTCAGCTACATGCGTGAAAACCTGCCGCGGCTGGCTATGAAGGTCAATGTTCTGGGCATGGACAACTGTTTCGAGGCGGCAAGATTATGCGATGTGGGCCGGGTTGTGTATTCGAGTTCTATTGCCATCCACAGCCGGCAGCAGACTTACGGCATTCGAAAAATTGTGGAGGCAGATCAACCGACACCCGCCAAGCAATATGCCGTTCACAAGGTCTTCAATGAATGGCAGGCCAAGGAATACAGGGAAAAGCATGGCATGTGCATCACCGGCGTGAGAGCCGCACACGTGGCAGGCATTGACAAGATCATTGGCACCGTAGACCACGTTCAGTGCATCGTGAATCCGGCCTTGGGAAAGGCCTCGCGACTCGATTACCGCGACCGCATGCGTTGTGTCATTCACACCGACGACATGGCAGAGGTCTTTGTGCAGCTTGCGATAGCTAAAAAACCAGAACACGATATCTACAACTCTGGCGGCGAAAGTCTGAGCCTGGGTCAGATAGCGGAAATGGTCAAAAAATTCATTCCTGAAGCGGACATCAGTTTTGAGAACGAGACGGGTGGTGCAGCGCTGTCCGGCGGCTATTTGTACGACAACGACCGGCTTGTCCAGGAGTTCGGAATTTCATACTTGCCCTACGAGCAAAGGGTTGCCCAAATGATTGAGCAGGTTCAACGTGGCGGTGCATCGTGAGCAGAGCTCTTGGCTATGTAGGTCTGGGCAACATGGGCGGCGCACTGGCGCAGCGCCTCGTGCGCCAGCATACTTTGCAGGTTTATGACCGCAACAAGCAATCAGTCAGCAAGCTGGTGGCCAGCGGTGCGGTCGCCTGCACCGGCCTGGCTCAGATGGCCGCTCAGTGTGACCTGATTTTGTTGTGCCTGCCGTCGTCCCGGGAAGTTCGCGAGGTCATTTTTGGCGAGGGGGGGCTGGCTGCACACCTGCGGCCCGGCACCCTCATCGTCGATCAGACCACTGGCGATCCTCAGGCCACCCGGGCCATGGCGGCGCAATTGGCACAACAAGACGTAGAGCTGATCGACGCCCCCGTCAGTGGTGGTCCCAGGGGTGCAAATGCCGGAACAATTGCGATCATGGTCGGGGCAAACCCTGAGCAGTATGCGAGGATTGAACCCCTGCTGCAAACGATCAGCCCGAATCTCTTCCATGCAGGTGATGTGGGGTCTGGGCAGGTCATCAAACTGGCCAACAACATGCTCCATCACAGCCAGCGCCTGCTCACCCTGGAGGCCATGTCGCTGGCCGTCAAGAACGGCGTAGCGCCCGCCAAGGCGGTTGAAATTTTGCTGGCCAGTTCGGGCCGCAACTATTACACGGAGCACAACCTTGAAAGCCGAATTCTCGCCGGCAAACTGGCCTCGGGTTTCACGCTCGAGCTGCTGCTCAAAGACGTGCGGCTTGCTACGCAGTTAGGCGCAGATTCAGGTGTGCCGCTATTTTTTGCCAATCTTGTGCGCGAGTTCTACCAGATGTGTGCCAGCGAGCTGGGAAGTGACGCCCAGGTCAACTCGGTGGCGCTGCTGGTGGACCGCATTGCCGGTACGCAGCTAGTGCCTAAAGACCACAGCCTGAGCTGAGTCCTTGCCTTCGCCTGTGAAGGCCCGGACTGCGTTTTCAAAAGTATTTTCTAAGGTAATGATTTGATGGATATTGAACAGCGTTTGAATGCGATCGAGGCCCGGTTTGCCATCAGTGAACTGCGTTCCAGGTATTGCTGGTACACCGTGCGGGGCCTGAAAGACGAGGTGTTGACTTTGTTTACGGATGATGCTGTTTTTCAAAATTCCAGAAGTGAGTCAGAGCAACCCGTCACCGTAGCGGGCAAAGCGGCATTGGCAGGGTATTTTTCAAGAATGAAGCCGGCTCGCCGCATTCCGCTGGTCACCAACGAAGTCACCCGCGTCAACGGTGACACCGCCGAGGGGACTTGCGCCATGTTGTCGGTTGGTGATGGCAGCTTTTCAGGCCATTACATCGACACATTTACAAAAGTGAACGGCCAGTGGCTTTTCAGCTGTCGCAAGTTTTTCCCCTACTGGCCAGTCTACAAGCCTGACGTCGAGCGAACCCACCCCTGAGCCGGCCGCCGCATCATCAAAGCGCCAGCGCCGGCAACACCAGACCCAGACACTCGCCGAAGCCAATGCGTGCAGCACCCTCGCGGCTGCACCAGCCTCGCAGAACCACCGCATCGCCATCCTCAAGGTAAGTACGTTTTTCGCCGTTCTTCAGGGTTATGGCTTGCTTGCCGCCTTCAGTCAACTCAATCAGCGCGCCAGCCTGGTCCAGCGTTGGCCCTGACAGGGTCCCACTGCCCAGCAAGTCGCCGGCCTGAAGGTTGCAGCCGTTGACCGTGTGGTGCGCAACAAGTTGTGCAATAGTCCAGTAGGCATGCCGGTAGCTTGTATGAACCAAGGCTTGCGGCGCTTGGCCTGCGTTTCGCATACGCTGCGTCTGGATGAGCACGCTCAATTGCACATCGAAGGCACCATAGGCCCGGTTATGGACCGAGTCCAGATACGACATGGGTTGGGGGTCGGTTGCAGGCCGCTCGGGTGCCAGACGGTAAGGCGCCAGCGCCTCCATGGTGACAATCCACGGCGAAACGGTAGTGGCAAAGTTTTTGGCCAGAAAAGGGCCCAGCGGCTGGTATTCCCATGCCTGAAGGTCGCGCGCGGACCAGTCGTTTAGCAGACACAAACCAAACACATGTTGCTCAGCCTCGTCCATGGCTACGCGCTCACCTAACTCATTGGCCGCGCCAATGAAAATGCCCAGTTCGAGTTCAATATCCAGCCGCTTGCTTGGCGCGAGTACCGGGCTGCTCGTACCGGGGGCCATGGTCTGCCCCAACGGTCGGTGGAATTCTTGACCCGAAATGCCGATGCTGGAGGCGCGGCCGTGATAACCGATCGGGACCCATTTGTAGTTGGGCAGCAGTGGCTGGTCCGGACGGAACTGCCGGCCTATGTTGGTGGCATGGTGGATGGAAGTGTAGAAGTCTGTGTAGTCACCGATATGCGCCGGTACGTCGAACTCAGCGCTGGCCTGTGGCACCAGACATGCTTCGAGCGCAGCTTCGGCCGACGAGCCTTCGCGCAGCGCACGCGAAAGCGCCAGCCGCCAGGACGACCATACCGGTGCACCCAAGCGCATCAAGGCATTGAGTTTGCATTCTGAGCCGGCTTGCAGAGCCTGCTGTGAGACACCACTGAAAACGCCGCTGTTCGCTGCAGCCGCCAGATCGAGGATATGTTCCCCGATCGCGACGCCGCCGCGAAAGACTTCCTGACTACCCTTACGGCGAAACACGCCGACCGGAAGGTTCTGGATCGGGAAATCACTCTGGAAGTTATTAGCAGATGCGACCCGGCTGCGCCTATGAACTCACGCAACACGCAAGCCCCGATCAAGCGATCAGCGTCCACGCTGTTCCTCGACTTCGACGGCGTCCTGCACCCTAACCTCGCGCTGCCCGACCAATACTTCGGCCGGTTGCCATTGCTCGAGCAAGCCCTAGGCAATGCAGATCGTATCCGTCCGGCCAACCCATCTTGACGACGGGCGCGGCGATCCGCTTAGGTGCCCGCTGGCGTCCAACGATGTGGCAGCAGCTCGTCGATGCGGCTGTTGGGCCAGGTCGGCAGCTTGTCCATCAC
>Ga0222712_10001220_pt1 | contig 32634 bp, 33 predicted proteins | sample C33_657DmetaG_FD_165043 | JGI IMG/M metagenome (GOLD analysis project Ga0222712, IMG submission 165043) | Estuarine water microbial communities from San Francisco Bay, California, United States - C33_657D | ecosystem: Environmental > Aquatic > Marine > Unclassified | place: USA: California...
ACACAATTTAACGATGTGGTTGATTACTTTTTGTTTGATACTAAAACTGCCGAACATGGGGGATCAGGCATAGCCTTCGATTGGAAAATATTGGATCACTATAGCGGACTGAAACCTTACTTTCTGAGTGGTGGTTTAAGTCCTGAAAATATCTCTGAGATCAGTAATTTCAAGCCTGAACAGTTATATGGTATAGATCTGAATAGTAAATTTGAATTGGAGCCAGGGCTCAAAGATATCAATAGTCTTAAATCAGTATTTGAATTAATTGGTAAATAAATTAGTCTGAAAAGACAAAAATATAGTATATGAACAAAGAATTTATAAGCAGTTCGGTTAAATGGGGAGTAAACCCTAAGGGGTATTTTGGCGATTTTGGGGGAGCATATATTCCAGAAATGTTATATCCAAACGTAGAGCAACTTCGTCAGCAATATCTTAACATTATTTATGAACCTGATTTTCAGGAAGAGTACCATAATTTGTTGAAAGATTATGTAGGCAGGCCTTCTCCTTTATTTCATGCAGAGCGTTTATCTGCAAGATATGGTACCACAATTTATCTTAAAAGAGAAGATCTGAATCATACTGGAGCCCATAAGATCAATAATACTGTAGGTCAGATTTTGCTTGCAGAGCGATTGGGAAAGAAGCGGATCATTGCTGAGACTGGAGCAGGACAGCATGGCGTTGCTACAGCAACAGTTTGTGCACTCAAGGGCCTGGAATGTATTATTTACATGGGCGAAGTTGATATTGAAAGACAAGCGCCAAACGTAGCCAGAATGAAAATGATGGGAGCAAAGGTTGTTCCCGCAGTTTCGGGTAGCAAAACCTTGAAAGATGCAACAAATGAAGCGATGAGAGACTGGATCAATAATCCAATAGATACTCATTATATTATCGGTTCTGTTGTTGGGCCACATCCTTATCCAGATATGGTTGCACGTTTTCAATCCATCATTTCGGAAGAGACCAAGAAACAGCTTTTTGAGCAAACAGGTTCTGAAAATCCGGATATTGTCATGGCATGTGTTGGTGGTGGAAGTAATGCTATGGGTATGTTTTATCATTTTCTGGATGACCAGGATGTTAGGCTGATCGCTGTAGAAGCAGCTGGTTTAGGTGTAACTAGTGGAGAATCGGCTGCTACTACCTTGTTGGGTAGAGAAGGCGTATTACATGGTAGCCGCTCTATTTTGATGCAAAGCGATGATGGTCAGGTTATTGAACCCTATTCGATCTCTGCCGGGCTTGATTATCCTGGTATTGGCCCTCAGCACGCTCATTTATTTAAACAAGACCGTGCCGAATATGTAAGTATTACTGATGATGAAGCCATGCAAGCTGGTAGATTATGTTCTGAACTGGAAGGTATAATTCCTGCTATTGAAACAGCACATGCCCTTGCACACCTCGAGAAAATGATATTTACAGGTAAGGAATCAGTTGTGATCTGCCTTTCAGGGCGTGGCGACAAAGATTTAGACACCTATATGAATTATTTTAATTTATAATAATACTAATTTGATGTAATCATCAAGCAATTGATACCTGCACTACTATGAACAGACTTAACGAATTATTCCAAAATAAGAAAAAACCGCTTTTATCCATTTATTTTACAGCAGGATATCCCGATTTGAATAGTACGCTCGATATTGCTGAAGCCATTGAAAAAGCTGGTGCTGATTTCATGGAGATTGGTTTTCCTTACTCCGATCCATTGGCAGATGGACCTGTTATTCAGAATAGCTCACAAAGGGCACTTCAAAATGGAATGAATTTAGCTATTCTTTTTGACCAGTTAAAAGAACTTCGTAAGCGTGTTTCTATTCCTGTATTATTAATGGGATATGTTAACCCGGTATTACAATATGGAGTTAAGAATTTCTGTGATTCATGTGCTGCAGTAGGTGTAGATGGAGTGATTGTTCCTGATCTTCCGATGGTTGAGTATGAGGAATTTTACAAGGGTTATTTTATTGATAATTCGATTAGTAATATTTTTTTAGTTACTCCTCAGACGTCAGAAGAACGTATCCGGAAAATTGATGATTTAAGTAATGGCTTTATTTACCTCCTTTCCTCTTCTTCTACAACAGGCAAGAATTTAACTGTTTCAAATGAGGCAGATGCTTATTTCTCCAGAATCCGTGAAATGAAACTCAAGAATCCAACGATGATTGGATTTGGTATTTCAGATCAGAAAAGTTTTAATAAAGCTGCTGAATATACCCGAGGAGCTATTGTTGGTAGTGCTTTTGTAAAATTTTTGGATACTGAAAATGCCTTGCAGCGAATTCCTGAATTTATCAATTCAATTCGCCCCTGATTCTAAGCTTCTTTAGGTGAAACCATTGTTTTTTTATGATTGAGAGAGCTCAAAAATACATATCCTGATATTCCAGCCAGGACAGAAGAAACAAGAATTGCAAATTTTGCTTGAATTTGATATTCAATAGTACTAAATGAAAGTAAGGCAATAAATACTGACATGGTAAAACCTATTCCTGCAAGTAGGCCGAGGCCAAAAATATGTTTCCAATTTACTTTGTTAGGTAATTTTGCCATGCCTAACTTTACTGAAAGCCATGAGAAAAGACTTACTCCAATTGGCTTACCCAATGCTAATCCGCAAATTATACCTAGTCCAAGCGGACTACTAAGGCCATCAATCATTTTATTTTCAAAGCGAATATTAGTATTTGCAAGAGCAAAAATAGGCATGATCAAAAAGTTTACAGGCCTCACTAAGAGGTGCTCTAATTTTTCAAGAGGCGACTCCTCTTTAACCGTATTTGTAGGAATGGTTAGGGCTATCAATACCCCCGCAATAGTAGCGTGAATACCTGAATGGTGAACAAAATACCATAAAAAGAAGCCCGGAATGATATAATAAATAAGCTTTTTTATCCCAAATCTGTTTAGTGCTATCAATGCTATTAAAATTCCTGCTGAATATAAAAGTTGCATCCAATGCAGTTCATTTGTATAAAATATAGCGATGACAAGTATGGCACCTAAATCATCAGCGATTGCAAGAGCCGCAAGAAATATTTTTAACGAAGAGGGAACTCGTTTTCCCAATAGCGATATAACCCCTAGTGCAAAAGCAATATCTGTAGCCATTGGAATACCCCAGCCATCTATAGTTGGAGTGTTTGAATTGATCAATGCATAAATACTGGCAGGGAATATCATTCCGCCTAATGCAGCAAATATTGGCATAGCAGCCTTTTGAGGGCTTGACAATTCACCTTCAATAATCTCGCGTTTTATTTCAAGTCCAACAAGAAGGAAAAAAATAGCCATTAGGCCATCATTGATCCAAAGTGATACGGAAAATTCTAAGGGTATGGCTAAGCTGCTGAATCCAATTTTTGTACTCAGTAAATTCTCAAATGCTGCTCCTAAATTTGAATTTGCGATGATTAGCGAAACGATAACGCAGATAATCAGAATCACTCCACCAATCTGTTCGGACTTTAAAAAATCTTTAAAAGGTTTTAAGTTTATTGCTTGAGCCATATTCACCAAAATACTAAAATAATTCAGGGCTTTATTTTAAAAAAGCAATAAATTATGCTTGATAGGATATTTTTAGTGGTTTAATAAGCTGATAATATAGGATTTTTAATAACTGATTTTCAGAGATTGATCCAGTTTGCCTTTTCAGGATAGATATTAATTAGCATATATAAAAACTAAAATAAAATGCGCCCTAAGTATTCACGATGTAATGCAAGCATGAATAAAGAATATGCAAAATAAAAAAGCAAAATTTAGATATAAATTTAAAATTCAGCATTTTTTGGAGTTCTCGGGAATGGAATAACATCTCTGATATTCGTCATTCCGGTAACAAATAGAACCAGGCGTTCAAAACCTAAACCGAATCCGGCATGTGGTGCTGAACCAAAGCGCCGCGTATCCAGGTACCATGACATATCTTCAGCAGGAATATGCATTTCCTTCATTCTTTTTTCTAGGTTCTCTAGACGTTCTTCACGCTGTGATCCACCCACGATTTCGCCAATGCCAGGGAATAAAATATCCATTGCTCTAACCGTTGATCTTCCTTCCGTATCTGGTTCATTCATGCGCATATAGAAGGATTTGATGTCAGCAGGATAATCGGTTAATATTACTGGTTTCTTAAAATGTTTTTCTACCAAGAAGCGCTCATGCTCTGATTGAAGATCAGCCCCCCAGCCTTCGATCAAATATTTGAATTGTTTCTTTTGGTTTGGCTTGGAGTTTTTAAGAATAGTGATTGCCTCTGTATAGGTGATTCTTTCAAAGTTATTTTCCAGACAGAAATTAAGTTTTGTCAGAAGATCGGTTTCAGAACGCTCTGTTAGAGGTTTTTGTTTTTCTTCTTCTAGGAGCCTATTCTTAAGAAATTCTAGTTCGTCTGCACAATGATCTATGGCATATCCAATCAGATATTTAAGTAATTCTTCAGCAAGATCCATGTTATCATTCAGATCATAGAAAGCCATTTCTGGCTCAATCATCCAGAATTCTGCCAGATGGCGTGTTGTATTTGAGTTTTCGGCCCTGAATGTTGGTCCAAAAGTGTAAATATCTCCAAATGCCATAGCGGCAAGCTCACCTTCCAATTGCCCGGAAACAGTTAGATTGGTAGCTTTACCAAAAAAATCTTCTTTATAATTTACTGTGCCATCCTCATTGCGTGGTATATGGTCAGGATCAAAAGTTGAAACCCGGAACATTTCTCCTGCTCCTTCAGCATCAGAAGCAGTAATAATAGGGGTATGCATGTAAACAAAGCCCTTATCATTAAAGAATTTGTGTACAGCGTATGCCAATGAATGTCTTATTTTAAAAACAGCATTGAACGTATTCGTACGAAAGCGTAAATGTGCAATTTCACGTAAAAATTCCAAGCTATGTTTTTTGGGTTGCAAGGGGAATTTATCTGCATCACTATCACCCAATATTTCAAGGGAATTTACTTTGATCTCAATTCGTTGTCCTTTTCCTAGTGATTCTACTATTTCGCCATTGATGGATATTGCAGCTCCAGTTGTGAGCCTTTTTAGGAGGCTTTCTTCAAACGAATTAAAATCTACAACTGCCTGTATATTGTTAATAGTTGAACCATCATTCAGAGCAATAAATTGATTGTTTCTGAATGTTCTTACCCATCCCATTACAGAAACCTGTTTTCCGAAATCGCTGGAAACTAAAAGATCTTTAATTCGTGTACGCTTAGCCATTTTTTTTCTATGAATTGCAAAAATACAAATCGTTCTGTTAACCACAAGATAAAGCCTGCATCTTCTCAGAAGTTATTTATTTGCAGTTTACGAGATCGTTTTTAGCAAATTCAGAATCATAAAAATCCTGTTTATTGCCGAATGAATTGGTAATGTAAACAATTACTTGTGCGATATCTATATCTGCCAGTGTCTGGTTGCCAGGCATTATTCCATCGTAGGCTATATTATTTACCCTCACTGTTCCAGTTTGCCCATTTCTAATTATACATGCTAATTTATTTCTGTTTAAATTAAGATAGCTACTGTCAGTTAAAGGCGGATATAAAGTACCTAACCCTTTTCCATCTGATCCATGGCAGTTCTGGCAATTCTTTTCGTAAAGGCCCTTGCCATTAACATAGTAACGTTTAAAGTTTATACTTGTCTCATTTTGGCATGATTGGATCATGCTTGTAAAGGCAATAGTTAAAAAAATAAAATAAATGAGTTTATTTCTCACTGCCAAACTCTTCTTTCAGCAATAATTCCATGTCTTTCATTAATTGATTAACCTGATCGTTCTTGGTACCATCATACGCTCCGCGGAGCTGTTTTTTGGTATCTACTAAAATAAACCATCCCTGATGAACCAGCCCCTGTGGATCAGCGCTGTCTTCAAAGGCAGATACCAGGTAGCTTTTTGCTGCTATGCCGAAAATAGAATCACGGCTTCCATGAACAAACTCCCATTGATTGCCTTCTATACCCAGTTTTGAAGCATAGGATTTTAATTTTGAAGGCAGGTCATATTTTATATCTATAGTATGGGAAAGGAATTTAACTTTTGGATTACCCTTGAATTTAGTATACACGTTTAACATATTACGGTGCATAATCGGACAAATGGTATTGCATGAAGTAAAAAAGAAGTCTGTTACATAAATTTTATTGTCGAAATCTTTATTTGTAACTGGAATACTATCCTGGTTAAAATAACTGAAAGCAGGAACTGTTTGATAAATAGTGTCAATTAGTAGTTTCCCATCTACAGTTTTCTCTACCGGTTCACGCTCGCCTAAAATAGGAAGTTTTCTTTCAGATGTATTCACACAAGATTGAAAAATTAAGCTAGCAAGTGCAACTAAAACAACTTTTTTCATAGTGCAAATATACTCTGATTTTTTGGAGTGCTTATTCAAAAGGCTGAAATTTTCAGCCTTTTGAATAAGATTAATACACGAAATTTGCGAAATACAATTTTAAATTTACACCGCCAGATCTTTCATGATGCTTTCGATCTTTTCTTCAAGAAGCCTGTCCTTTTTGCTGAACTCATTTTTATCAGGAAGAGCAGTTTTTACGCTGCAATAAAATTTGATCTTTGGTTCTGTGCCTGATGGCCTTGCAGAAATAATACAACCATCTGCTGTAATGAACTGTAATACATCTGATTTTGGATAATTCAGCGTTTTTTCAGATCCAGTTAACAAGTCAGATTCTTTTCCAAGTTCATAATCTTTCAACCTCACTACTTTTGACCCACCCAGTGATGATGGCGTATTGGTTCTGAAGCGTTCCATAAGTGCTTTAATTTCTTCAGCACCAGTTTTGCCTTTTTTGGTTATAGAAACAAGTTTTTCCTTATAAAACCCATATTGCTCATACATATCTAGCATGGCCTGGTATAAACTGCTTCCCTGATCCTTATAAAAGGCTGTCATTTCTGCGATAAATGCACAGGATATTACAGCATCTTTATCTCTAACAAGTTCACCAACTAGATAGCCATAGCTTTCTTCACCTCCTGCAATAAAAATTTTCTTTCCTTGGAGTTCTGTGATCAGGGCTCCAATCCATTTGAATCCGGTGAGGGTTTCGTAGAAGCCTACATTCTTTGATAATGCAATATCCTCGATCAGCTTAGTGGTTACAACGGTTGATATCACATATTCATTTCCAGTAAGTTTTCCTTTTTGTTTCCAGGCACTTAGTATATAATTGATCAGTAAGCTACCCGTTTGATTGCCATTCAGTAAAATAAACTCACCTTCATTATTTTTAATTGCAATTCCAACACGATCAGCATCTGGGTCTGTAGCTAAAACAAGATCAGCATCAATATTCTTTGCTTTTGCTAAGGCTAAATTTAGCGCCTCTTTTTCTTCAGGATTTGGATAGATAACCGTTGGAAAATTTCCATCTGGCGTGGATTGTTCTTCAACAATATGGATATTTTCAAATCCAAATTTCTTTAAAGCAGCAGGAACCAGGGTAATGCCTGTTCCATGAATAGGAGAGTACACGATCTTGAGATCTTTTTGTCTTTCAATAGCCTCCATAGACATGGAAAGCTCTGTTATCTTATCCAGATATAAATCGTCTAAACTTTCATCGATCAGCTCAATATTATTTTCAATTCGATTAAATTTAACCAAATCAATCGTGCTAATGGCAGAAACTTCATGCATAACCATTTGGTCATCTGGTGATGTAAACTGACCGCCATCCCATCCATAAGCCTTATATCCATTGTATTCTTTTGGATTATGGGATGCCGTGATCATGACTCCGCTTTTACATCCTAAATGCCTGATAGCAAATGAAAGTTCAGGAGTAGGTCTTAATTCCTTGAAAAAATGTACATGAATTCCATTTGCCGAAAACACTTCGGCTGTTATCTGTGCAAAATAATCGGATTTGTTTCTACTATCATGAGCAACCGCTACACTAATTTTTTCGGCAGGATATTTTTTTAGCAGAAAATTTGATAGCCCCTGCGTTGCTGAACCGATAGTGTATTTATTAATTCGATTGCTTCCTGGACCCATTATTCCTCTAAGTCCGCCTGTTCCAAACTCAAGATTTTTGTAGAATGAATCAGTAAGTTCTAGAAATGACTCGGAATTCAGTAATGAATTGATTTCATTTTTTGTATCCCTATCATAATTGCCTTGAAGCCAATGATTGATTTTATTTAATATGGAAGTTTCCAGCTCGTGCATAATTATTAATATTTAATTGTGTTTATATCCGATCAGAAACGATCAATGGTAAACCCGCCAAATTAAATTTTGCTTGACATGAAAAATAGAATGCTTTTTTCTATTTTTAACAACTAATTGCACAAGTATAAATATCATTTATTGCAATTTAAAATTCAAGATTAAATGAAGGTATTAAAGTTCGGTGGAACATCGGTAGGAAGTCCCGATCGCATTAAAAAATTATTAGACATTATTAACCCTAAAGACAGGCAGATAGTTGTTCTTTCTGCTGTTTCGGGTACTACAAATAGCCTTTTAGAAATTTCTCAGGCTTATCTTGCAGTTGATAAACAGAAAGCCGCCAAACTGATCGATGCATTAAAAGGTAAGTACGAAATTTTCATAAAAGAACTTTTCGCATCTGCCGAAGGCTATGACCACGGTAAGGATCTTATTGATTATCATTTTAATTTATTATCATCTTTTGCCAATGAGCATTTCACAAGTATAGAAGAAAAGATCATTCTTGCTCAGGGAGAACTTATATCAACCACACTTTACCATATTTATTTGAATGAAATTGGCGTAAGTTCAATACTTCTTCCTGCTCTTGATTTTATGAAAATCGATGAGGATAATGAGCCGTTAATTCCTTTTATTTCTGAAAATCTGCAAATGCTTCTTGATAAATATCCTGAAGAAACCTTATTTGTTACTCAGGGTTATATATGTCGTAATTCGTTTGGAGAGATCGATAATTTGCGTCGTGGAGGCAGTGATTATACTGCTTCTCTAATTGGAGCAGCAATTGCAGCTGAAGAGATACAAATATGGACAGATATTGATGGTATGCACAATAATGATCCAAGAATTGTAAAGGGTACAAAGCCAATCGCAGTTTTATCTTTTGATGAAGCTGCTGAACTTGCCTATTTTGGTGCTAAAATACTACATCCACAGAGTGTATTTCCTGCTCAAAAATATAAGGTCCCTGTTCGTTTATTGAATACAATGGAGCCTAAAGCATCTGGAACTTTGATCACTAATGAGAGTGAGCGGGGAAAGATCAAATCTATTGCTGCGAAAGACGGCATTACTGCGATTAAAATTCAATCTAGCAGAATGCTACTTGCTTACGGGTTTTTAAGAAGGGTTTTTGAAGTTTTTGAACGTTACAAGACCCCAATAGATATGATCACCACTTCAGAAGTAGCTGTTTCGGTTACAATTGATGATACTCAGCATTTGGAGGAAATCATGAAGGAACTGACTAGTTTTGGTACTTTCGAGGTTGATTATAACCAAACTATTGTTTGTGTTGTTGGTGATTTCGGTGTAGAAAAACATGGTTTTGCAGCACGCGTACTAGAGGCAATTAAGCATATTCCCTTACGTATGATCTCCTATGGCGGGAGTAATTATAATATCTCTATATTAGTTAAAGATGGGGATAAAGTTGAAGTACTGAGATCTTTACATAGCCGTTTATTTGAATAGAATACAGATCTGTTAGCACAGGTATAAATATATATATGTTAAGTAAGGATACGATTTCGCGTTTTGAAAATTTAGAAACACCATTTTACTATTATGATCTGGCACTGTTAGATCAGACTTTAGAAACCTGCAGATCATCTGCAGAAAAATTTGGTTTTCATGTGCATTACGCATTAAAGGCTAATTTCAACGAGCAGATTTTACAAGCTGTCAGGAAGATAGGTTTTGGGGCTGATTGTGTTAGTGGAAATGAAGTAAAAAAAGCGATTGAAATTGGTTTCGATCCCGAAAAAGTTGTTTTTGCTGGAGTAGGTAAATCGGATAAGGAGATCATTGAAGCTTTGAATAACAATATATACTGTTTTAATATAGAGTCGGTACAGGAACTTGGTATTATCAACAGACTTGCAGCTGATCGTGGAAAAACTGCTAGGGTTGCTATTCGTATAAACCCCAATGTAGATGCACATACCCATCAGTATATCACCACTGGGCTTGAAGAAAATAAATTCGGTGTGAATCAGTGGGAGCTTGATTCCTGCATTGAACAGCTGAAAGCTTGTCCAAACCTAAATCTTATTGGTATACATTTCCACATTGGTTCCCAGATTACCAATTTGGAGGTTTTTAAAAGTTTATGTATTAAAGTAAATGAGCTTAATTCTTGGTTCGAAGACCATGGTTTTCAATTACAAATTTTAAATGTTGGCGGAGGCTTGGGTGTTGATTATCATGCGCCTGATGAAAATTCAATTAACGATTTTGGGAGCTATTTTGCAATTTTCAATCAGTTTTTAGAGCGTAGAAATCACCAGGAAGTTCATTTTGAATTGGGAAGAGCTTTGGTTGCACAGTGTGGAAGTCTGATTAGTAGGATACTCTATGTGAAAAATGGACTTAAAAAGAATTTTTTGATTTTGGATGCTGGAATGACCGAATTGATGCGGCCCGCTCTTTATCAGGCATTCCATAAGATAGAAAACATTAGCTCACTAGCTAATGTCCATGTTAAATACGATGTAGTTGGGCCTATTTGTGAAAGTACAGACTGCTTTGGCAAAGAGGTGGAACTTCCCGAATCTGTTCGAGGTGATCTTATTGCTATTAGAACCGCTGGTGCGTATGGAGAAGTGATGTCTTCGGGATATAATCTCAGAGAACGCGTTAAATCAGTTTACTCCTGATGTAGATTAATCTGATCATTCTATTTGGTGTTGCATAGTAAAATAGCCGAATTTCCAATTCCTTCTAATTGTTATAATTTACTAATTTTATTCAAATGCATTCAATCCGGTTATATCCATGCCTGTAATGAGTAAATGAATGTCATGAGTTCCCTCATAAGTTACCACTGATTCTAGGTTCATCATGTGTCTCATTATCGGATATTCGCCTGTTATACCCATACCTCCAAGTATTTGTCTTGCTTCACGGGCAATAGTTATTGCTGTTTCTACACTATTCCTTTTTGCCATTGAAATTTGAGCAGGACTAGCTCTGTTTTCATTTACTAATACACCTAAACGCCAAACTAGAAGCTGTCCTTTTGTTATTTCTGTAATCATTTCAGCTAGCTTCTTTTGTTGAAGCTGGAAACCGCCAATTGGACGTCCAAACTGAATCCGCTCTTTTGAATAACGAAGCGCTGTGTCATAACAATCCATTGCTGCACCTAAGGCTCCCCATGCTATTCCATAACGAGCTTGATTCAAACATCCTAACGGACCTTTTAGGCCTTTTATATTTGGTAAAATATTCTTTTTAGGCACTTTTACATTATCGAAAACCAGCTCGCCACTTGCAGAAGCTCTTAAACTCCACTTACCATGTATTTCGGGTGCGCTGAAGCCCTCCATTCCTTTTTCCACTATTAACCCTCGTATAATTCCTTCTTCATCCTTTGCCCAAACAATCGCAATATCAGCGAAAGGAGAATTTGATATCCACATTTTAGCTCCATTAAGCAGATAATAATCACCCATATCCTTTATGTTAGTGATCATACTGCCAGGATCGGAACCATGATCAGGTTCAGTCAATCCAAAGCAGCCCATGAATTCGCCAGAGGCGAGTTTTGGGAGATAATACATTTTTTGTTCTTCAGACCCATAGGCATAGATAGGGTACATGACCAATGAACCTTGTACAGAGGCTGTAGAACGAATTCCTGAATCGCCTCGTTCAATCTCTTGCATGATCAATCCATACGAAATGTAGTCTAGTCCGGCTCCGCCATACTTTGTCGGAATTGTAGGCCCGAATGCACCAATTTCTGCAAGTCCCGGAATCAGATGGTTAGGAAATAAAGCTTTTTGAGCAAAGTCTTCAATTATTGGACTCACTTCTTTCTTTACCCAGCTGCGAGCACTATCCCGAATTAACTTATGCTCCTCGCTTAATAGATCATCTATAAGATAATAATCGGGTGCTTCATAAAGATCTTTTTTGGATGATCTGTGAATCGCATTGCTTTCTGAACTTTGCATAGACTTTGGTTAGTTTTTCAAAATTACTAAAATAGGTTTGAAAATTTGATTGTAATACCATTCAATCAAATAGCAATATTTTAAATGAAAATTAGTTCATGAATTCTATAAAAGCAAAGAGTAGTTTATTTTTTAAAATGCTTGGGTTAATTACATATTCTGAAAAAAAATCGAAAAAATTTATCGTAACATCACTCATCTAATAATCCAATTTGATAATAGTTTAATATCTTTATGATATGATTTGGAAATTGGTTAAAGATGAGTTGCCTGAGCAGGCAAAAGATGTATTATTATTTGATGGTGGTCAAATTTATTTTGGTTTTTACAGTGAGATCTATAATAAGTTTGTAGTTGCAGATGATAAGGTTGATTTAGAAGATTTTACTCACTGGATGACTTTACCTGAATTTCCTTCAAAATAAGTCTTTTTATAAACAAGGCTTTAAAGATACCTTGTTATCTAAATTTTAAGGATTGTAATATTATTTTCATGGATAAAATCAAATTTTAACATGAAAGTAATCATACATTCCCTAAAATAGATTTGCAATGAACTATTGATTGAGGATATCAAATCTTATACTACAAGATTTTCCGCTCATTTTGTTTAGTGGGTTGTTTTAATTCTGGCGGGGTTGATGAAAGTTCACCATTCTCATTGACATAAGCCATCATGTCTTCTAATTTTCCGCCTGTAGAATTTTGTTGACGTTCCTGTTTACGATGTTCTTTATCTTCCTTCTTTTTCGCTCTATTTTTTTCGAGTTGCTTCTTCATGAAGGTAGCCTGTGATTTAGCCATATATTGTAGTTTTAAGTAAAAAATTACTATCCGGTTATATTTCGCTGCTGAAAGATAAAGAGAATTCGACTAGGAGAATTAATCAGGTTAAGGATTTGCTGTTTATGAAACAGTGATGTCCGAAATCCAGATTTGACGAATTGATCTGCAGGTGTGAATAAGGAATAGCTAGTGCTTTTTTACAAATTTACGAATTTTAGAGGAGAAGGGCAAGTAATTAATTTTTAACTTGTTAAAACTATCGGATAATACAAGAATTTGAGATGAGACCCTTATTATGAGTTTATTGACCTATTAAAATTATTAACTCAAATAAATACCATAGCTGAACCGGCAAGAAGCTATGAAGCAATGCCAGATCAGCTATTTTTTATTAAATGGTATTCGAATTAAGATTCCGTTCTTTTATAGTTCTCTTATCCAGATATTACGAAAACTTATTGGTTCACTTGGGTCACCATGGTCCTGCAATTTTATTGGGGATGGTCCGTGTTTCTTATAAAATGGAGCACCAATAAATACTGTTTCTCCTTTTATCTCAACATTGTTTTGTATAAGAATTCCATTATGTAATACTGTAACTCTTGCTGCAGATTTCAAGCTACCGTTATCATTAAAAACAGGAGCACTCCAAACGATATCGTATGATTGCCATTCTCCAGGTTTTTTAGATGCATTTACTAGAGGAATTGCTTGTTTGTAAATACTTCCAGCTTGGCCATTGCTGTAAGTTGAGTTATTGTAAGAATCAAGTAATTGAAGTTCATAACCTCTATCTCCTACGCCAGTTGAAGCCAAAAAGAGTCCACTATTACCTCGTGCCTGTCCACTTCCGGTAATATTTGCAGGGATCAACCACTCAATATGTAGCTGATAATTTAAAAAGGATTGTTTTGTTTCGATACTCCCAGTCCCTTTATTTACTGTAAATATATTGTCTTTAACAGTCCATTTTGCGACTGATTTGTCTTTAACAGTTAGCCATTGGTTGAGATTCTCTCCATTGAACAGAATGATTGCATCTGCTGGTGTGTTTTGAAAACTCACTATTTTAGGTACTGGCGACCAAGCTTCTGTATCTTTTGGGTTCGCGCTTTGTTGAGCTTTCACACTATTAAAAGCAAATATTAAAATTGCATTGAACAAAAATGTACGTTTCATAGTTTAATTTTTTTCGAAAATAAATCAATAAAATAATTCTGAAAATGAAGATAATATTTTCTAATCTAATTCTTGTTTTATTTATTCAGATGGTACATTCATCACATATGTGCCTTAAATAATATATTTTTGTATTCATGGGAACAATCAGTCAAAAAGTTAGTTTAGAAGGCGCTCGTTTTTTTTCGTTTCATGGATTTTATCCTGAAGAACAAGTATTGGGTGCTGAATTCATTCTAGACATTGATACTATGCTGAGCGTATTTGGTGATGGAGAAGATGATTTATCTAATACAGTCAATTATGTACGCTTGTTTCAGATCGCATCTGAGGAGATGAAAATCCCCAGGAAATTAATTGAAACGGTTGCTCATGGAATATTGGAGAGAATAAGACATGAATTTTTAGCTGTTCAATATATTCGCGTATCCATCCGTAAAATGTATCCTCCAATGGGAGCAGAAGTGAAAAACTCCGCTATTGAATTGATTTTTAAACGATAATATGCAATTCAATCCTATCACCTCCGATTTTTTAGCTAAGATCATAGAAATTGTAGGGACTGAAAACGTTTTTTCTGAGGCTGAACATCTTGAAAAATATGCTCGCGATGAAACTGAAGATTTGGTATATTATCCTGAGGCGGTTGTAAGGCCTAATACCTCGAATCAGATATCAGATTTGATGAGGTTATGTAACACGTATAAAATACCTGTCACTCCACGAGGGGCAGGAACCGGATTAAGCGGTGGCGCGCTGCCTGTAAAAGGCGGATTAGTTATTTCAATGGAAAGGTTCAATTCCATAATCGAAATTGACGAACGCAATTTGCAAGCCACCGTAGAACCGGGAGTGATCACTGAATTTTTCATGAATGCAGTAGCAGAAAAGGGACTTCTTTACCCGGTTGATCCGTCGAGCAAGGGCTCCTGTTATATTGGAGGTAATGTTGCACATGGTAGCGGGGGCCCAAGAGTGGTTAAGTATGGAACAATCAGAGAATACATTTTAAATCTTGAACTAGTTTTGCCCGAAGGAGAAATTATATGGACTGGTGCTAATACGCTAAAAAATGCTTCAGGATATAATTTAACACAGTTAATGATTGGTTCTGAAGGTACATTGGGAATAATCACTAAAATAGTTTTAAAGTTGATACCTGCTCCTTCGCAAAGTTTGTTGATGCTTGCCTCATTTCCAGATAATGAACAGGCCTGTGCAGCAGTTTCGGCAATCTTTAGGGCAGGTATAATTCCATCAACTCTTGAGTTTATGGAAAGACGAGCAGTTGAATGGGTAATTGAGTATGATCATTTTCAGTTTGATTTGAAAGATGAAGCAATGGCTTTTTTAATGATTGAAGTAGATGGTAATGATCTTGAATTGCTATTTGCTGATTGTGAAAAAATAAATATCGTTTTGGAAAAAAACGCATGTTCTGAGGTTTTATTAGCAGAAACTTCAGTCCAAAAGGAGTCCATTTGGCGAATGAGAAGAACCATGCCTCTTTCTGTGAAATCTAATTCAATATATAAAGAAGAAGATACTGTTGTTCCACGTTCTGAATTACCTAAACTTATTCGTGGAATTAAGGAAATAGGTAAGCGTTTTGGATTCGAGTCTATTTGTTACGGGCATGCAGGTGATGGTAATCTGCATGTAAATATTATCAAGGGAACAATGTCTGATCTTGACTGGAATACAAAATTGAAGCAGGGAATCAGAGAGATATTTGAACTGACCGTTGCTCTGGGTGGGACTATTTCAGGCGAACATGGGATAGGTTTAGTGCAGAGAGAATATATGGATATTAAGTACACTAAAGCTCATCTGGATATTATGCGTGGGATAAAATCTGTTTTTGATCCTAATGGAATTCTGAATCCGCTGAAGATATTCTAATAGAAAAATGTCTGTTTAGATCCAATATAGGTTATCCATTTTAAGGCATTAGAAATTTGGAATCGAAACTAGTTTTTGATTTTAAACTCAAATTTATGAATAATGTTTGCCCGGGTAGTGCAGATCTACTACTTTCCATCAAGCATTTTACTTTAACATAATCAAGATCAAAGCTGGTGATTACAATTTTGGATATCGATTAATAGGATATCAAATTTGTAAAAACGGTATAAATTGAGTTGGGATATTGATGTTTGATTAATTTCGCATATTAATATATTGCAAGGGTTGTCCAAAATCTTCAGCCCGGCATAAAGATATAACCGCCTGTAGATCATCTATCTTCTTGCCTTGTACCCTTAATTGGTCGTCCATTATTGAAGCTTGAACTTTTAAGCCACTATCTTTTATCTTTTTGACTATCTTCTTGGCAACCTCTTTATCTATGCCTTCTTTAATCTTGATTTCTTTGCGAAGCATATTGCCGGATGCATATTCTTCCTTTCCAAGATCCATACTTCCCGGGTCAAGACTATGTTTCACCATTCGAGAAATGATCGCATCCTGAATAGCCTTTAGACGCATATCATTTTCAGTAACGATAGTAATTTCATTAGATTTTTTATCGAGTTCAATTGTACTTTTGGAGTCGTTGAAATCGTAACGGTTAAGAATCTCTTTTTTTGCTGTATTTATTGCATTATCGAGGGTCTGACCATCAATCTTACTTACAATATCAAATGTTGGCATAATTATTATTCTATTTGTAAAACAAAGATTAGTTAATATATTTAAATAATTCCAAAATTACAATCATTAATAGAAAAATCATGAAAACAAATAAAGTAAAAACCTCTGTAAAAACTGATAAAAAGACAGCTAAGCAGGTAGTTAAAAAAGAGTTGGAAGCTTCAATTACAAATAAGTTTTTGGAAGCTTTGAAAAGTCTGGGTCATGATGCAGATAAATTTTCAAAAGATATTAAAAAGACAAGTAAAGAGCTTGCTAAAAAACTTACTAAAAAGTATGCTGAAGTAAAAATTGCGGTTGAAGAAAAGCTGGATACTAAATCAACTGAAATCAAAATTAAAAACATTAAAAGACCAATTACAATTTCTACCAAGAAAGCAGTAGCTCCAGTAAAAAAGATAGCTCCAGTAAAAAAGGCAACTCCAGTAAAAAAGGTAGCTCCAGTAAAGCCAAAGGCAATTTTACTTAAGCCAAAAGCAGTAAAAAAGAGTACTCCAAAAGTTGTAAAGCCTATTGTGTCTAAGAGTACAGCTACAGCTGCAAAGAAAATAACAAAGTCTGCAGTTAAAAAAACTGCTGCAAATAAGCCTTTAGCTGTTAAATCAGTAAAATCACCAGCAAAAAAAATAGTCGCAAAAAAGCCTATCGTTAAGAAGGTGAAAGTAACCGTTGCTCCGGTAGCAAAAAAAACCAGGAAGAATAATAAAACTACTTCAAATTAATTTAACCATTGAACATCTGGCGACAGACTTAATGAGAACTTAATATTTAATTAATATTTATTTTTGATTTTTACAGTCCCGTCTTCCAGGAAACGGGACTGTTTATTTTTTATGAAATGCCTAAGAATATTCCGCTTATAAATCGTGAAGTTAGCTGGTTATCGTTTAACGATCGGGTATTGCAGGAAGCGGCTGATAAATCTGTTCCCCTGATTGAACGTATTCGGTTTCTAGCTATTTTCTCATCTAATCTTGATGAATTTTACCGTGTCAGAGTTGCTACCCTTAACAGACTTTCAAGTTTAAATGCGAAGTCAAAAGAGTTGTTGGGTTTTAATCCGCGAAAAACCTTACATGAAATCAAGAATATTGTTGTTCGTCAAGAGCGCAAATTTAATCACCAGTATAACGATGTGATTCTCAAAGGGCTTGAGGAAGAAAAAATATTCATAATCAACGAAAAACAGTTAAATGTTTCGCGTGGCTTATATGTTGAAAAATATTTCAGAGAAAAGGTACTATCAACATTAGTACCTGTGATGATTGACAAGAATCAAATCTTTCCAGAATTAAAAGACCGTGCTATTTATTTTTTTGTAAGACTTATTCAGAAAAAAAATATTGAGAAATCTAGGTTAGCCCTGATCGAAATTCCAACCGATGGATTAAAGCGGTTTTTGGTGCTTCCGGAAACTAATAATTTAAAGTTTGTTACTTTGATTGATGATATCATAAGATATTGTTTGGATGATATATTCTTTATTTTTAAATATGACCAGATTGAATCTTATTCTATTCAGCTTACCCGCGATGCTGAACTAGATCTAGATAAGCATGTGAGTGAGAAGTTCATTGAAGCATTAACAAAAAGTTTGAACAAACGGGCCAAAGGACGACCAATGCGTTTATTGTATGACAAGGAAATGCCATTGGATATGCTTAAATATTTGGTTGATAAACTAGATTTGAGTACCGACGGACTAATTCCCGGAAACCGATATCATAATTTCAAAGATTTTATAAGCTTCCCTAATGTGGGTGGCCCAGATTTAGAATATCCTAAAATGCCTGCGCTACCCGTTCAGGATCTATCTACTGTAAGCAGTATTTTTGCGCATATAGCCAAAAAGGATTATCTGATAAACTTACCTTATCAGTCATTTGATTACATCATTCATTTTTTAATAGAAGCAGCTATTGATCCTAAAGTAAAAGAAATCAGCATGACTTTATACCGTTTGGCTGAGAATTCTAAGGTAATACATGCATTGATCAATGCAGCAAAAAATGGCAAAAAGGTATATTGTTTATTGGAATTAAAAGCAAGATTTGATGAGCAAGCTAATATATTCTGGACAAACAAACTCGAGGAGGAAGGTGTGATTGTTAATTACGGAATATCTGACTATAAAGTCCATTCAAAAATTTGCCTGGTAAAAAGGCAGGAAAGAGGAAAGTATGTATTCTATGCAAATCTTGCTACCGGTAATTTCAATGAAAAAACAGCTGGATTGTATTGTGATCACAGTCTATTTACTGCAAATCCGCAAATTACCAGCGAACTTGTCAAGTTATTTGAAGGCTTACAAACACAGACCTTTTTCAAGGGATATAAATATTTGATTGTTTCTCCTCTAGAGAGCAGAACAAAATTGAATGAGCTAATTAACCAAGAAATTAAAAATGCCAAATCAGGTAAGCTTGCTTTTATCACATTAAAGATGAATAGTTTAACCGATGAAGAGGTGATCAGTAAATTGTATGATGCTAACAATGCAGGAGTGAAAATTAAGCTTATTATTCGTGGTATGTGTAGCTTAATTCCCGGAGTTACAGGTTTTAGCGAGAACATTGAGGTATTTAGCATCATTGACAGATTTCTTGAACATGCTAGAGTTTGGATTTTCGCAAATTCTGGAGTAGAAAAAGTGTACCTTACCTCTGCTGATTTAATGGCCCGGAATCTTGATAATCGGGTTGAGGTTGGTTTCCCAATTCTTGATCAGGAAATAAAATCAGAGATTCTTAAAATTATCAATATTCAATTAATGGATAATTCAAAGGCCAGGGAGATTAATCAGCTTAATAATAATCGTTATCGTAAAACGGGAACCAAAATATTAAGCAGGGCTCAGACAGATATCTATACCTATTTAAAATATAAGAAATAATACATTGAGATACGCTGCTATAGATATAGGATCAAATGCTATCAGACTTTTAATAGCTGATATTATGCAAAATGGTAAAATAGTTTCTTTTAAAAAAAATACGCTAATCCGAGTGCCAGTGCGACTGGGAGATGATGCATTTCTTGACAAGAAAATTTCTGTTAAAAAGATTAAGGAACTAGTAAAGACGATGGTTGCCTTTCGTAATTTAATAGATGTTTATAAGGTTAATGATTATATGGCTTGTGCCACTTCGGCTATGCGGGAAGCGAGTAATGGTAATGCAATAGTATCTCTAATTAAGTCGGAAGCTGGTATTGATCTAGAGATCGTTGAAGGCCAAAGGGAGGCAAATATTATCTATGCAAGTCATATTGAGGAAAGTTTGGATCACAAAAAGAACTATTTATATATTGATGTAGGGGGAGGTAGTACAGAGCTTTCTGTATTCAGTAAGGGAGAAATGATTGCCTCGCGTTCATTCAATCTTGGGGGCATAAGGATCCTTGACAACCAGGATAAAGATGAAACCTGGGCAGACATGAAGGAATGGGTAAAGCAACAGGCTCAGACCAATAAAAATCTATCGGGTATTGGTACGGGAGGAAACATTAATAGATTGTTTAAAATGGCTGATCAAAAAGATGGTACTGCTATTACTTTTATGAAGCTAAAATCTATTTATGATTACTTGAATTCATTCTCATTAAAAGATAGAATCAATGTTCTTGGGCTTAACCAAGATAGAGCAGACGTAATTATTCCCGCAACAGAAATATATCTGAGTGTTATGAAATGGGGTGGTGTGAAGCAAATATTTGTTCCTAGAGTAGGCCTTGTTGATGGAATAATTCAGCTTTTAATTGACAAAAATTTCGCGGAATAATTTAAGACGCAACGATTTTTTTTGAGCCAATCCAAATGAAATAGGTAATAACAGGCGCCATAACAACATCCATAGTGTAATGAACATGCTGAAGTAATACCGCAATGCCTATAATTATGGTAGCTATTAAGGCTAGAATTTTATCTGTTCTTTTCTTCAGACATAAAAACATCAGAAACATTGCCGCTGTATGACCTGAGAAAAACAAATCTTTTGTGATGAATTTTGGACCATAGAAATGATTGCTGATCGGATCATGAATAGGAATTAAATCAGCTGGAGCATTCAGGGGTATAAGACCAATAGACACAAACCTGGATAGATTGATTAGGATAAAGCCCCAAAGAAAGGTCAGGAATATATTGGGATCTTGCTTAAATCTACTGAACGTCAGTAAAGTCATTGACCAGATAACTGTAAATATATATATTGAGAGGTCATATGCAGGGAGCCATGACAATAAATAGTCATTGAAACTGATACCATTTCTCTTTTCTATTGCCTGAAAAAAAAAGGGCAGTGAAAGCAGAATAAAAGAAATAAGAATTAATCCGGTTATTAATTTTTTTCTATAATCAGAAGATTGCCAGTTACTTTTCCATACACCGACAGCAGTTATTTGTTCAGACATTTATATTTTTTTAAAGCGAGCAAATTTACAAGTTTTAATTTTTATCAGGACAATTAATCTGATTTTTTTAAAATCTGATTAGAATTAAATGGCTAAGAGCCTATTTGGGGCGGTTATTTTTATGTAATCTTAAATCTATTTTTTTAAAGAATCCAGCTAGATGGATTAACTGGAGTTCCACCTTTCCAGATCTGAAATTGCATTTCTGTTACACCCTCCGACTGATCTGTTGCAACTGTACCAATAGATTGTCTTGCCTGAACCTCTTGTCCAGCCGAGACACTCACATTTTTAAGTTTCGAATAAATAGAAAAATATTCTCCATGCCTGATGATCACAGTGTACGTGTTAACCAGAAAAATAACTTTACTCACTTTCCCACCATAAACTGCTGAAACAGTAGCACCTGGTTCAGTTTTTATATTTATTCCTGGGTTAAAAATAGTGACATTATTGTATTTATGCTGGCCAAATCCCTGAGTTATTATTCCTGATGCCGGCTTTTGTAAACGGCCCCTGCTTCCCATGAATGAAGAAGAAAGTTTGGCATCTGCCGGACTAGATGCTAATATTGAAGAACCTTTAGCTTCAATAATGGTTTTCTTTTCATTGCTAGATGATTCTGAAACTTTTTCTTTTGTAAGTTTTGCTTTTGCTACGGCTGCCAGCCTTTCACGTTCAGCAGCTTTTCGCTGTTCTGCTAGAATTTCCTTACGTATAGCTGCCTGAATAGCATTATTTAAGTCGGAAGCCTCCTTTTGTTTCTTAGTCAACTGCTTTTGAAGATCTTTTTGTTGTTTGGTTAATGTTGTCAATATTTTGGATTGTTGAATCTTATCTTTTCCTAATGTTTTTTTCTCAGTTATCTGATCTAACAATAAGCTACTTTTTTCTTTTTTATTATGATCTAGAACAGAAATTTCTTTCTTCAATATGACTTGAGTGCTCTGAATATTGCTGGCCTGTCTTTTTCTGAATTGTCCTGCCTGCTGAATGTATTTTAACCTCATATAGGCCTGATTAAAATCATTAGCAGCAAATAGGAACATTAATTTATTGTAAGCTCCCTGATTTTTGAATGCAAATTGGATCATTTTTGCATATTCAGCCTTCAGCTTGTCTAAATTTGATTGTAAACTCTTTACCTCGGTTGTATTGCTGATAATTTTACTATCAAGCATTCTGATCTCCGAATTTATAGTGTTGATCTTTTCTTCCCTTAACCTGATCTGTGTATTTAATAAATTGATTTGATTCAGTGATAGTTTTTTGCTTTTATCAATTTTATTTCTGCTTTTCTTTAGCTGTTCAATTTCTTTATTGATCACATCTTTGCGCTTTTTAAGAGCGGAGCTACTTTGTGAAAAAGCAGAAGTAACAGTAATCATTAAAGCTAAAAAGATGATGAATTTAAGCAGACGCATAGATGGTTAATTTGCGTGGCAAAACTATTAACAATAGATGAAATACTGCCATTATTTCTCATAATAATATTTCAGTTATTAACCGTCTTTATTTCAATAATTTGGTTGAAATTCTTATTACTTTTGCTAGGCACACGCAATTTATGCCTTCTCTAAAGCACCCCATCTATACCATCCAATTTGCTCTTCTCTGTTTGAGTTCATTCTTATTTTCAGCGAGCTTCAATATGCTGGTTCCAGAATTGCCTGCATATCTGAGTAGTATGGGCGGTGCAGAATATAAAGGCTACATCATAGGCCTTTTTACTATCACAGCCGGAATTGCCAGACCCTTTAGCGGGAAGCTTACCGATAAGATTGGTCGTGTTCCAGTAATGGCCGTAGGTTCATTGGTTTGTGTTGTCTGCGGGCTTTTGTATCCGCTTTTGACTACTGTTGCAGGGTTTTTATGGCTTAGGTTGTTTCATGGCTTTTCAACAGGATTTAAGCCTACAGCAACAGCTGCTTATGTTGCAGATATAGTTCCTGCAAACAGATGGGGCGAGGCAATGGGAATTCATGGACTTTGTTTTAGTACCGGTTTAGCAATCGGTCCAGCTATTGGTAGCGAATTAACAGAAAGAATCTCAATTAATGCACTATTTTATTGTTCTTCTTTTATTGCGTTATTATCGATCATCATCCTGATGAATATGAAGGAGACTATCAAAAAGAAAGAAAGTTTTAACTTTTCAATGCTCAAGATGCATCGCAAAGAATTGATTGAATTAAGGGTATTACCTGGTGCTTTTGTCACTTTTCTTTCCTACCTAAGTTATGGAGCAATTCTTACCGTAATTTCTGACTGGGGAACTCATCTGGGAGTGATAAATAAAGGCCTCTTTTTTATGGTCTTTACCATTTCATCCTTACTAATTCGGTTTTTATCTGGTAAAATGTCTGACCGTATTGGGCGAGTCAGTATCATAAAATTATCTTTATTCCTGTTGGTAATCGCAATGATTATGATTGCAAGATCAGATTCAGCATTTTTTCTGATGTTTTCATCAGCAGTTTATGGAGTCGCAACTGGAATGTTATCTCCTGCAATAACTGCCTGGATAGTTGACTTAAGTCATCCTGAGTATAGAGGAAAAGCTATAGCAACTATGTACATAGCTTTAGAAGCTGGAATTGGATTGGGTGCTTTTGTTGCAGGGGCGCTCTTCATCTCAGATGTAACAATGATACCCCTAACTTTTTATGTGATTGGTGCATTGACCTTGCTGGCCTTAATTTATCTTCAATTCATATACAAACCTGCAAAGGTTATAAATCATGCAAATGAATCCTGAGATCTTGAATGAATTGGTAAGTATGAGAATGCCTTTTGGTAAATACAAAGGCAAATTAATATGCGATCTTCCAGAATTTTATCTTGTTTGGTATGAATCTAATGGGTTTCCACAAGGCAAGATTGGGATATTACTTGCGACAATGTATGAAATTAAGCTCAATGGATTAGAATACCTGTTAAAACCATTAAGAAAATAAAATGTTCTGAAAGGCCAATTAATCAATTCACATATATTATTACTAAAAATATTAGTATATTCTGTTTATATTTGGTTCATAATTTTAAACGATGTACGCGATAGTCGATATTGAAACAACAGGTGGCCATGCTAGTGCAAATGGTATCACTGAAATCGCAATCTTAATTCATAACGGTAAAGAAGTCACTGAACAGTTTCGCACGCTTGTTAACCCCGGAATTCCAATACCTATTTATATCCAGTCACTTACTGGTATTAATGATGATATGGTTAGATCTGCACCCAGGTTTAATGAGGTTGCCCAGCAGATTTATGCGCTATTGCATGATAAGATCTTTGTAGCCCATAATGTTAATTTTGATTTTTCATTTCTTCATTATCATCTTGCCGCAGCAGGTCTTCACTTACAATCTCGGAAACTTTGCACAGTTCGGTTGAGTCGTAAGATCATTCCCGGACTTGCTTCATATAGCCTTGGACGTCTTTGTAAAGAAGTGGGAATAGAGGTCGTAGAAAGGCACAGGGCTATGGGCGATGCGGAAGCTACCTCAAAGCTTTTTTCAATGCTACTTGAAAAGGATCATGAAGGTCATATCAATAAAACATTAAACCCAAGGTCAAAAGAGCAGTCTTTACCACCTCATTTGCCTAAAGAGGATATGGATAAACTTCCCTCAGTTTCAGGAATTTATTATTTCCACAATAGTAAATCGAAAGTAATCTATGTTGGAAAGGCCAGAAATATTAAAAAAAGAGTTTCCAGTCATTTTACTAATAATAAACCTGGCAAGCAAAAACAAGAATTTTTAAGGGATATACACCATATCAGTTTCCAGGAATGTGGTACTGAATTAATGGCTTTTATTCTAGAGGCGATTGAGATTAAGCGATTATGGCCTGCTTATAACCGTTCGCTGAAAAGATTTGAACATGCCTATGGTTTATATTCGTTTGATGATCAAAATGGATATTTACGCCTAGCAGTTGATAAAAAGAATAAATATTCAAAACCATTTTACACCTTTAATAAAATTCTGGATGGCCAGGCTCTGCTAAAAAATATGATCGCTGAATTTAATCTTTGTCCTAAACTTTGTTTCGTTCAGCGAAATAATGAGCCCTGTATATCAATCAATGAACAAATTTGCACAAAAGCATGTGAACAAATGGAGATCCCTGCTAGTTATAATGAACGTGTAATCAATGCTCTTTCTAAATTAAAATCTGCTTTGCCCAGTTTTATAGTTATTGATGAGGGTAGAAACCTAACTGAAAAAAGTTGTATTTTAATGGAAGAGGGCCAGTTTTATGGTATGGGATATGTTTCGACAGATCTCAAAGATCAAGATATCGCAGATATTAAAAAATATCTGACACCTTATGCCTCCAATGATTATATACGGAATATGGTATTTAATTATTCAATTCGATATCCTCTCAAGATCAGGTTAAATAGTACCTTAATAGCTGAAGATACTCCTAATTAGCACTATTTGTATTTGCATAAATAAGAAGTTTGCATTCCTGATCGCACGGTAAACGATTGGTTTGCAGAAACTTCAAACCTCTGACCATTAGTGAATGTTTTCCAAATGGCCGATTTCGGTAGAAGTACCTCTAACTCTCCCTCCAGAATAATAATCGTTTCATGCATAGAAGTGCCAAATTTATATTCACCTTCCTCAATAATGCCAATGCTTGATTTTCCATCTTTTGAGTCATACCCAAGAGATTTTACAGCTCCTTCAAAATATTCATTTATTACTATCATGTTAAACTGATTATTCCTTTTAATATTTTTCTAATTCAAATTTATTTCTGTTAAAAATACGAAAATTGATTAATGGTAAATGTTTAATCATTATAGTGGTTTTGGATTGACCAATCCAATTAGAATAATGGATATTTTTAATTTAATGGATATTTTTCACATTGACCTAAGATTTGCCTTAGCCAATATGATTATTTAATTTATCCATTTTGCAATCTTGTTTCATAGATTTTTAGCAATTTAGCATCATCGTAATTATTTTTAATGAAGATACTTTATGCCATTCAAGGCACCGGAAATGGGCATTTAAGCCGTGCTATGGATATTATTCCATGCCTTCAGCAGCATGGAAAGGTCGATATTCTGGTGAGTGGTACACAAGGAGATCTTAGCATTCCATTTCAAATAAAATACAAATTCAGAGGTCTAAGTTTTATTTTTGGTAAATCGGGGGGTGTTGACCTTTGGAAAACCTGTATAAAATCAAATATTCATAAGCTAGTAAATGAGATTAAATCATTGCCGGTTGAAAATTATGATCTGGTAATAAATGATTTTGAGCCAGTTTCAGCCTGGGCGTGCTATATGAAAAACATTCCCTGCATTGGTCTTAGCCATCAGGCTACCGTGTTGGCTGAAGGCGCACCAAAGACTGAGCATCATGATATGATTGGAAAGCTCATTCTGAATAATTATGCACCTAATACCTCTCATTATGGGTTTCATTTCCAATCGTATGAACATAATATCTTTACTCCGGTAATAAGAAAGCAGGTCAGAGATCAGCTTATTGAAAACAAAGGACACTACACAGTTTATCTTCCTTCATACGATGATAAGAGGTTAATTGCTAAGCTTAGCCAGTTTAAAAATATTTCATGGGAGGTGTTTTCAAAGCATAACAGGAAACAATTCAGGAGTATGAATGTTTCTGTACAGCCTATTCACAATGAAAAATTTATCAAGAGTATGGCTCAGGCTGAAGGTGTCTTGTGTGGCGCTGGTTTTGAAACACCTGCTGAAGCCTTATTTATGAAAAAGAAGCTATTGGTTATTCCTATGAAAAATCAATATGAGCAGCAATTAAATGCAGCAGCTTTAAAGCAGATGGGAGTGCCTGTCATTAAAAATTTAAATGACAAATTTGATATGGTCATTCGAACCTGGATTAACTCAACAAAAATAGTGGAAGTAAATTATCCCGATATGACCAGCACAATTATTGACCAGATTATTCAAAAGCATGGTTCATCATCCCCAAGAATAGAAAACATAAAATTTGGAATTATACATCCTTAATTCAGTTCTTGAAATTTAAATTATTCAGGAAGTTTTTTTAAGGATATTATCCAAATAGATTACTGCTTAAGTACCTATCTCCACGGTCGCATGCAATAAAAACGATGACACCTTTATCTAGTTCAGAAGCAAGCCTTAAAGCTGCAGATGCTCCACCTCCGCTACTCATTCCTGCAAAAATTCCTTCTGTTTGGGCAAGTTTACGACTCATTGCTGTAGCTTCTGCTTCAGATATGTCCATTATTCGGTCTACACGGTTTGGTTCAAATATTTTGGGCAAGTACGCTTCTGGCCATCTACGAATTCCGGGGATAGATGAATCTTCAGTTGGCTGACAACCAATGATCTGAATATTCGGATTTTTTTCTTTTAAAAATCGGGAGCATCCCATTATTGTTCCGGTTGTACCCATAGAACTTACAAAATGCGTTATTCTTTGCTCGGTATCTCTCCACATTTCTGGGCCTGTAGTTTTGTAATGTGCCCAAAAATTATCAGGATTGGCAAATTGATTGAGTTGAAAACTTTTGCCATTGGCAGCTTTTTCTTCAGCATAGTCGCGGCAAAGCTCAATTCCATCCAATAAAGTAACCTTTGCGCCAAAGGCTTGCATGGTAAGTGTTCGTTCTCTTGTAGAATTTGAAGGCATAACAAGTTCAATTTCAATGCCGTACACACTCGCTATCATTGCTAAAGCTATGCCGGTATTTCCACTTGTTGCTTCTATTAGTTTGGTATTTTTATTAATTTCTCCACGTTCAAGAGCACTTCTAATCATGTTTAATGCCGCTCTGTCTTTTACACTTCCACCTGGATTATTTCCTTCTAGCTTTGCATAGATCTTTACTTTTGGATTAGGATTTAATCTTGTTATCTCTACTAGAGGTGTATTTCCTACTAGATCAATGATGCCTGCCATTATTGTTTATTTATTTCATTATCACTTGATATTTTCACTTCAGCAGTATTATAAACATAAGAACCTGCAGAGATACTTTTTGTAATCCACACATTTCCTCCAATTGTGCAGTCATTTCCAATGAAGGTTTCTCCGCCAAGGATTGTAGCGCCAGAATAAACAACTACACGATCGCCAATGGTTGGATGTCTTTTAGTGTCAGCCATGCTCTTATGAACGCTTAAAGCACCCAATGTAACTCCCTGATACATCTTTACATGTTTTCCTATCTTGCAGGTTTCACCTATAACAATGCCTGTACCATGATCTATGTGAAAGAACTCATCGATTTCTGCTGCAGGATGGATATCGATTCCTGTCTTTGAATGCGCATACTCTGTAAAAATTCTCGGTAATAGTGGTACACCCAATAGGTATAATGAATGAGCTAGCCTATAAAACGAGATTGCATAGAATCCTGGATATGCCCTAATAACCTCAAATTCGGTTTTTGCTGCAGGATCACCATCAAAAATTGCTTTTATGTCGGTATTTAAAAGTCGATATATTTCAGGTACTTGTTTAAAAAAATCTTGTGCTAATTTGGCATTATCACAGTTAATGCAAGCTTTGGTGGCTTCCAATATCTTACACAATTCGATTTCAAGTTTATTGAATTCTTTTTTTAGCTCCTCTAAATTACTTAAGGTGCGTTTGGATTGTTCAGGAAAAAGTAATCTTATCAGATCTAGTGCCCATCTCGATATTTCCTTGTTTGATGGTACTGCATCAGCGTCTTGCTGCTTCTTTAAAATTTGCCTGAAAAATTCTTCGTTCATCTTAATGTATACCAAAAACTTTATAAATAGTTAACTATGCAAGTTTAACGAAAAGAATGTTTTCACTAGGTAAAAACATCTGGATAAATTTTTTAATTATAGCTCAGATGTGTTGATAGAAAAAGCTCACCTAAAATAATAATCTAGCTTTCTATGTCAATATGGTTTGTTTAATAGTCCCGCAATACCCTGGATTGAAAATAGTGGGTCTGTTGTTCCTATTTATGCATTTGAAAGCAGCATAAAATTAATTTTTGAGGAGTTTTAATACCTTAATCAAGTCATCTGGTGTATCAATAGCTTGACTTTCTTTAGTTGTAATTACAGCCTGAATAGGGTATCCATTCTCAATCCAACGCAGCTGTTCCAGCCCTTCTGCTATTTCTAGATTCGATACGGGTAGTTTGGTAATTTCTGAAAGTATTTGCCTTTTGAAGGCATAAATGCCTATATGTTTATAAAAAGCATGTTCACTCAGCCAATTGTCTATTTTTTTACCTCTTAGGTATGGAATAGTGGCGCGGCTGAAATAGACTGCCTGATGGTTTTTATTAAGTATTACCTTGGGTGTATTTTCGTTAACTAGTTCCTCGTTTGTATGAATTAATTTAACCAGAGTTGCAATTTGGGTATTCAGATCATCATAGCAGGAACAGAGCAGGTCGATTTGGTGTGGATCGATCATTGGTTCATCGCCCTGTATATTAACTAGGATATCAAATTCAGGAAAGTGTTCGGCAACTTCTCCGCAGCGATCAGTGCCACTGGCATGTATTGATGAAGTCATTATCCCTTGGCCTCCAAACGTTTTTAAATGATCCAAAATACGTTGGTCATCCGTTGCCACAATTACCTTGTCAAGCCGAGAAGACTTTTGGCATTGCTCATATACCCTTTGAATCATGCTTTTTCCGGCAATATCTATGAGGGGTTTACCTGGAAACCGACTGGATTCAAAACGGGCTGGGATAATTCCGAGGATTTTCATCGGCTTTTGAAATTATCGGTATTGACTAAAACAAACCATGGATCTCGCGTTCGATACTATTGATCACAAATCCAAGGTCTTCAGGTTTGTTTGCAAAGTCAAGTTTATCTTTATCAAGTACCAATAGCTTACCTTTTGAGTAAGTGTCGATCCATTTTTTATATTTATCATTTAGTTTAGAAAGGTAGTCTAGACGAATTCCTGCCTCATATTCTCTTCCACGTCTCTGTATGTTGTTAACCAGAGTAGGAACTGATGCTTTCAGATAAATTAACAGATCTGGTGGCTTAATAAAAGATGTAATATTTTCGAAAATTGAACGATAGTTTTCGTAATCTCTGCTGGTCATTAAGCCCATATCATGTAGGTTTTCAGCAAAAATATAGGCATCTTCATAAATAGTTCTGTCTTGAATTATATTCCGTTCGGCGTTTTGTAATTCAAGAATTTGCTGAAAACGACTGTTCAGGAAATAGATCTGTAAATTAAAGCTCCATCTTTTCATATCGCTATAAAAATCTTCCAGATAAGGGTTATTGTCAACAGCTTCAAACTGAGCTTCATAATTCAGATGCTTTGCAAGCAACTCTGTTAGGGTAGTTTTACCAGCCCCGATATTTCCAACTATAGCAATATGCATGATGTTTCCGGTAAGTGTTTAGCGGCGGCCGCTAATTGTGTTTGAAAATACAAATAGTTTTTTAATGAAGGGAATTTAAAAAGTTTTAAAGCCAATTATTTCCCTTACTTCTCTAATTGTTGTTGATGCGCTTTCTCTAGCTTTAATAGCGCCAAAACGGGCAACCTCTCGTAAATAAGTTTCATCTTTTGATATCTCATTTATTCGTTCACGAATTGGAGCTGTAGCAATGATCATGTCTTCAGCTAGTTGCTTTTTAAAGTCACCATATCTAATTCCGCAATTAGTGTAAAGCTGTTCAAAATGATCGTATGTACTTTTTGATGAAACAATTTTCATGAGGTCAAATAGATTTTGAATGGATTCAGCTTTTGGCTGATTTTCTTCTGTAGGTCCACTGTCACTTACAGCTCTCATTACCTTTTTTCGGATTACTTCAGGTTCATCTGCCAGATAAATAGCATTGCCTTCACCTTCCGACTTACCCATTTTACCCTTGCCGTCAAGCCCGGGAACTTTAACCAAGTTCTCGGTAAAATTAAAGGCAAATGGTTCCGGGAAGTAGTCTTTATTATAAAGCCTGTTGAATCTATTGCCAAAGGTTCTTGACATTTCCAGATGTTGCTCCTGATCTTTTCCTACGGGTACTTTTGTAGCTTTATGAATCAGAATATCAGCAGCCATTAAAACAGGGTAGGTCAATAATCCTGCATTTACATTGTCGGGATGAGCACGAACTTTATCCTTGAATGAGGTGCTTCTTTCAAGTTCACCTAGGTAGGCATTCATGTTCAGATATAAGTATAATTCTGCTATTTCTGGAACATCTGATTGCACATAAATTGTTGCTTTTTCAGGGTCAATCCCTGCAGCCAGATACTCGATTAATACTTGCCTTACATTGCCATGAAGATTCTCTGGAGTAGGATGTGTGGTTAAAGAATGATAGTCTGCAATAAAAAAATAGCAGTTGAATTCATTCTGCATCTGTACAAAGTTTTTTACAGCACCATAAAAATTTCCTAAATGCAGTTTACCGGTACTGCGGATACCACTAACAACAGTTTCCATAAGCTTCAAAAATAAGAATTTTTTCTGTAACTGATGCTGAAAGGGTTTGAAATGCCTCCTAATTATTATGAAGCTCCATAGATTTTTGTATTTTTGAATGAATGAAAAGACTTTTTAAAAGCGTACATCTTTACTATTTTCAGATTTGGCTCGCTCTAGTATTTACGTGTCTTTATCCAATTATTTTTTATTTCTCCCGCAGCCCTGTTAAGTTTCATGGGATGAACCGAATGCGATGGATATTTAGTTATTTAAGTTCGGTTTTATCAGGTTTTTTATTTCGCTTCAGCTATGAGGAAAAAATCGATTGGTCGAATAGATATATTATCTGTGCAAATCATACCTCAAACCTCGATATAACAGCTATTATATTATTGGCAAAACGGAATTATGTATTTATTGGCAAGGAGGAACTTCTTGATAATTTTATTACCGGCATTTACTTTCGGACTATTGATATTCCATTAAACAGAGAAAGTAAAATGTCGGCTTTCAGAGCTTTTAAAAAAGCTGAAGAAAGTTTAAAAGATGGTAAAAATGTCGTAATCTTTCCAGAAGGAATGATCAGTGAAAATTACCCTCCGGTTTTACAGCCATTTAAAAATGGACCTTTTAAACTTGCCATCGAGCAGGGAGTACATATTTTACCTGTAACTATTTGTAATAACTGGAATTTAATGTGGGATGATGGAAAGCGATATGGAACTAGTCCGGGAATTTGCGATATTTGGGTTCACGCTCCTATAGATACATCATGTTTAACTTTAACCGATGCTGAAGATTTGAAAGCTAAAGTTTATGGAGTTATATCTACTCAGCTTAATGCCCAGTAAAATAAATAGCAATTTTAATTTCAGAGCAGTTAATGCCTATTTAAATTAAATTATTAATGAAATTAAGTCCGGAAACGATCGATAAAATTGCCCATTTGGCTAGGCTAGAGGTGC
>Ga0222712_10001221_pt1 | contig 32622 bp, 23 predicted proteins | sample C33_657DmetaG_FD_165043 | JGI IMG/M metagenome (GOLD analysis project Ga0222712, IMG submission 165043) | Estuarine water microbial communities from San Francisco Bay, California, United States - C33_657D | ecosystem: Environmental > Aquatic > Marine > Unclassified | place: USA: California...
AGTACGACACGCTTGGTCGAGGGACGACCGAACGGGCGCGCCGCGTCGACGCACGCGATCGCGTCATTCGACGACACGAGCGTCGCACTCGCGCGCGCGCGCGTCGCTCGAGGTCGGAGGACGCGATGGACGACGACCACACGAGCGACGGCGACGGCGAAAGCGACGACGCGCTCGACGACGAGCGCGCGCGTCGTCGTCGGTCGTCGTCGTCGTCGTCGAGCGCGTCGTCGAGGAGGACGACGACGACGCGAGCGAACGAGGAGTTGTTGCGAGAGTTCAACGCGTATAGCGACGACGTGGGAAGACGAAATGACGACGAAATGCGAAAACGGCGCGGACAAAAGTGGGGAAAAGAACGCGCCAGGGGGCGAGACGACGCGCGCGCGCTGTGGTGCGGGCAAATCACCGCGGCGTGCGCGATTGGGTTATTTGTGTTAGGATTTAGCGCCGTCGGGCGGTCGCAGTACGGGGCGGCGTACGAAACACAGCGTGCGGCGTATGATGAACGCGTGGCGCATTGGAACGAAGGGGCGAGAGACACGTTTGAGCGAGCGACGTTTGAATTCACCGCTTCGCGAGTGAGTTTGGGAACAAAAACGGTGAATAATTCGTGGGCGCCGACGTCGAAAGTGACGACGCGAATCGAACGACCGAGCGGCACGCGCGAAGGAGAAGTGAGCGCGTACGAGCCGCTGTGGTACGAGCTCGCGGCGGTGGATCTCATCGAAGCGTTCGGGATTCCCGAGCTCATCGCGAGCGGCGTCCTCGACGCGCGCGACGTGGCGACGCTGGACGAACTCGCACATCCCGAGCACTCCACTGATTCACGACCGTACACGGATGGGTATAACAACACAGCGGTCATGGAGGCGTTGACGGGGATGCGCGCGCTCAAAATTCGCGTCGACGGCGACGACGCGAAAATCGTTCAACTCGGTGAATTCGAATTGTTCACCAAAGAAACGTTGACGATTTTGAACTGGAAGACGTGTAAATACCGCTTTTCGGGGTATTCGCACGGGACGTCGTGCGATACGTACACCGCGATCGACAAGGTTTGCTTCAAGCTCGCTCGCGACGCCGGAGGCGATTGGGTCGTCGACGCGTCGTACGGTGGCCAAGGGTGCGCGCCGCGCACGGTTGAAGACTCGACGAGCGGCGCGTTCACGTGGGAACCAGTCTCTCGTCGGCGCATATTAGCCCCCGCCACCGGGGCCTATCCCGCACTGATGAACGTTCGTCGAGCGTTGCTCTCGACGCGAACGCTCGGCGTCAGCGCCGTGAGCGCTCGTCACGTCGCGGACCCGCGCGTGTGGTTATTAAACATCACCGGCGGCTCCGGTGCGTTTGCCGATCGCGAAGCCAAGCTCAACGCCAGCGGAATCGCATGTGTGTGTTTGGCGTGCGTATTCAGCATCCCAGCGGTGGCTTTACTCGTTCCGCTCGCCGTCGAGCGCTTAGCCGAACGCCGCGCTCGCGCTCGCCTTTCGACGTCCTCCAACCGTCGTCTCTCCCCTCGCCTCGGCCTCACTCGGGATGCGTTTTGACTTTAACGTCTTCCCGTTCCCCTTCCCCACCGCGCGTTGCGCGCTGTGGTGTTGTAATCGTACACGTACGCTCCCGCGAGTCCCCCCCCCCCCCTCTAAACCCTCACCTCCAAACGACGCCACGCGAACGCCAAACGACGCCACGCGAGTTTCGCGCGCGCGTCGCTCGCATTCGAGCGACTCCCTCGCCCGTCGTTCGTCGCCGTTCGTCGCATTCATCGCATTTCGTCATCGTCGATCGTTCGTCGTCGTCATTCGACGTCGATTGAAGCGCGAACGCGCGGCGCGAGCGGCGCGACGCGGCGCGAGCGACGGCGAACGAACGCGCTCGACGACCGCGCATCGGCGAGTCGCGCGACGGCGAACGAACGAGGACGAGGGAAAACGCGCGCGTGCGGTGATACATCGCGCGTGCGAGGAAAGAAGGGTCAGGGGAAACGCACATGTCGGCGTTCGAGCGCGCGCCTCCGGGCGGGGAGGCGACGCCGCGCGAACGCGTGCTGAGTAAACCGTCGACGCCGCACGCGAATAATGGACGTGATAATGAAAATGATGATTTGATTCTACGAGTGAACGATGAATTAGGGGCGAGAGTTTCCTCGGGAGCGCCGAAAGGTCGACACGGACGGGAGAATTTCCCGAGCGCCGAGGACGAGGACGAGCGCGCGACGTATCGCATCGTGGACTCGCTTGGGTCGGGGACGTTCGGGCAAGTCGTCGCGTGCGAAAGTTCGACGGACGGGAAAACGCGAGCGCTGAAAGTGATTAAGAACCATCCGGCGTATTTTCATCAAGCGCACGTGGAGATTGGTATATTGCGCACGCTGAACACGCGATGTAAGGATAAACCGGCTTCGGCGGTCATAGTAGAGTTGCTCGATTACTTCATATGCCACAATCACTTGACGCTCGTGTTCGAACTGTTGGGGATGAATTTGTACGAGTTGTTGCGAAAAAATAAATTCAAAGGGTTGCATTTGGGCGTGATTCGAGGGATGATGAGGCAGCTTCTGGGCGCGCTCGATTTGCTGCGAGACGCGCACATCGTGCACTGCGACATCAAGCCAGAAAACATTTTGCTTTGCTCGAACAATTCCTTTCAAGTCAAGTTGGTGGACTTCGGCAGCGCGTGTTTTCAAAATCGCACCGTTTATCAATATATTCAAAGCCGATTCTATAGATCCCCAGAAGTGTTTCTGGGGATGCCGTATGGAATGCCCATAGATATGTGGTCTCTTGGATGCGTTGGGGCGGAGTTGTTTTTGGGCTTGCCTATCTTCCCGGGTTCGAGCGAGTACGATTTGTTGTCGAGAATCTGCGAGACAATCGGCATGCCTCCAAACGACATGTTGGCGAAAGCGCCAAACGCCAAGAAATTTTTCACGCGCGTAGACATAGGATTCGATGAAAGTTCTTCGTCGCCAAACTCGGTAGGGACGTCAACGTACAAGTTGTATTCTTTGCGAGAGTACGAGTCTCGCTCAGGCAAACGCGCCCTCATGGGAAAAAAGTACTTCAAGTACACAGATTTTTCGGATATCATCGCGAGCGTGCCGTATCAATCGTCCTGCGTCGACCCGAACGACGAGGCGGCGATGGAGGAAGAAACCAAGGCGCGCATGCGCGAGCGATCCGCGTTTTACGACTTGCTGATTGGGATGATGGAAATCGATCCAAACGTGCGCTGGACGCCGGCGCAGGCGCTGAAACATCCCTTCATCACCGGCGAAAGGTTCGACGCGCCTTACACACCCGAGCACATCCCAGAGCGCTCGACTCCTCAAGAACGCGAGAATTTGCAGCGCGTGGCGGCGAAAGAAGCCGCTCTGGTCTCCTCTGGTTCGCCGGTGAAGAAGAAAAGAGTCAAGCCACAACTGCCCATCGCAGAAGAGCCGCCGACGCCGACGACGCCCGTGCCAGTGGGGCCGCCGTCGATTCCGCTCGGTGGCTTGGCTGCCGCTTTAGCCGCGAGCTCATCCGTGATGTCGTCTCCAGCGCAGCCGGTGACGCCAAAGGTGCTTAATCCCGCGATCGCTGACGCGTTCACTGGAGCGATGCTACAAGCGCAAGCGGCGGCGCACGCGGCGGCGACCGTCGCGGCGTTGTCGCCGGGTGGAGTGCCGATGTCGCCAGGCGGCGGCTTAGGAGGTGGTTACCCCCCGTTTGTCGTCGGCTCTGTCGGTGCGCTGTCGAGTTCATACAACTCTTCGTCTTTGCTCGCCAGTTCATTCATCGGTTCGCCGCACGCGCTCAACAGCGCTGCGCTTCACCCGTTGCACTTTGGCGTATCGCCGCCTACGTCGGCGATGTCGAACATGGGTCTTTCGACATCGCAACAATCGCGCGCGGCGCAAGCGGCGACTGCCGTGCAGCTTCCACCAGCGAGTCCGCTTTCCCGAGGCTCGGCGTCGTTCTTGACGAGAGGAATGAACGGCGGGGGACCGCCAGCGCAACGGGGAACGTCCATGTTTGGTTCGTCGTACGCCGGACAAGGTGCGCACACCTTTGGCCGCTCGACGTCGCGAGAAAGCTTGAAGACGGTGAAAGAAGTCGCCGCCGCCGACTCACCGCCGCCGCACTCGCCGAGTCCGATGGACGAAGACCACGCCGAGGGCGCGGACTGGGATCCTACGTTTAGCGAAATGCTAGATGAAGAAAAAGTTGAAGAAAAAGTTCGGACCTCGGCTTCGACGAGCGGCACCGCGTCGGAGCACATCGCGATACCTTCGCTGAGCAGAGCGACTCTGTTGCCGCCCCAGCCGTACCCGATCGTTGGTTTCCCAGCGAGCTCGAGCGTGCCCGCGTTTTCAGCGCCGCTGGCGTCTTCGTTTTCGCAGTCGCCGAGCAGCGCATTCGAGGCGTCGCCGAAGTCGTCCAAAGCCGACGGAACGAACAAGAATGCTCGGAGCAACACATCCACGTAGCGACGACTTCGATGTAATGTACACGTATCAAATCATATGCAAACAATCGCTAAACACGCGCGCGAATCGCGCGACGGACTACTCTACATTATTCATCGTTATCGGGCGAATCGCGCGGCAAACTGTGCTCTCCTTTCTCGGCGAAGCCGACCGGCGCGAGCGACGCCGCGAGAATGACGGCGCCGCCGAGCAACGCGTTCGGCGATAACGATTCATGCAAAAGAACCACGGAGAGAACGGCGTTGAACACGGGAGTAGTCGCGTAAATAATCTGCGCCTCCGCCGCGGGAACGCTCGCTTGGCCTTTCATTTGAAGATAATTCGCCAACGCCCCCGGCGCTAACGATGAATACACCACCGCGCCCGCCGCGGCGGGCGACGCCATGAATGAAAACGACGCGGCGTCTATCCCCCCCGTTTTCGCCGCCTCGATCGCGTACCACGACGCCATGAAACACAACGTGACGAACGATTTCACACTGACTAAATTCGCGGCGTCGTGCTCGCGCGCGAACGTCGACGCGCGCACGGTGAGCGCGGCGTAACACGCCGCCGCCGCGAACGTCGCGGCGTCCCCTATCACCCCATCATCCATCTTCGTCAACTCTGAAGTCGCTTCGCGCGCGCTATCGTAAGCGATGAGCGCGACGCCCGCGATCGACGTCGCGCACGCGACCAATGTGACGCGATCGACGCGTTCCCCTGACGCTCGCGCGAGCGCCGGGACGAGCGCGCTCACGCTCCCCATGATAAACCCCCCGTGCGCGCTCGACGTGCGAGCGAGCCCGAACGCTTGCAACGCCATCGCGCACGCACCGTACGCTCCAAGTTCACCTCCCGCGCGCGCGCATTCCATCGCGTGCGTTCGTGTCGCCGATGGTCCATTCGCGTCCGTCGCGCTCGCGCTCGCTCGCGTCTCCTCCAACGCTCGCGCGAACGCCATCGTGAACGGCGCGAACGCGACGGACGCGCGTGCGACGCTCAACGCCGCGACATCACACTCCATGTCGTCGCCCGTTGAAGTCATGACGAATCGCATCGCCGGCGCGTACGTGGCCCAGAGCATCGGGACGCACCACAGCGACGCGAACGCGCGCGCGCGGTCATCTTTAATCGCTTTCGTCGCGTGCGTTTTCGACCTAAGACGGTTGGGATGACGGAAACGAACGCGCACGTCGTCGCACGAACGTCTCGTCGATGCGATCGATCGCGTCATTCGTGCGACGACGACCGACGTCGAGTGAGGCCTCGTCGCGCGCGCCGCGCCTCAGAGCTCGCGTCGAGACCCATCCATCCATGGATGGCGCTCTCGCGCGCGTGTTCATCGCATGCGACGACGCCGAAGTGGTCTTCGCTCGGTGCGCATCGAATGCGAATGCGAATGCGAATGCGAATGCGGCGATCGAGCGATCGATCGCGCGTCGACGCGCGTTCGCGCGCGCGGTCGGGACGCGCGTCGACGTCGTCGTCGTCGACGCGCGATCGATCGTCGATGCTTCGGATGTTGATGACGCACGCGCGAGCGTTGGAGATGATTTCACGGCAGTCGACATCGCGTTCGACGACGTTCGCGAACGCGACGAACGGGAGCGCTCGCGCGAAAGTCGAAGAGGGGCGACGACGCGAGAGGCGACGACGACGCGCGAGGCGTCGTCGCGAAGGCGTATCGCCGTCGAGCTAAATGGGGAAAAAGTTGCGAACGCACGCGTGATCGTGTGCGATGTCACTCGAGAAACGTGCGATGAACGCGCGTTCGAAGGGTTGAGAGCGGACGGCGTCGTCAGGGCGTTGCGGGCGTTGACGCGAGACGTCGCGAACGAGACGAAGGCGGGCGAGCGAGGGACGACGAGACGCGATGGACGACGACCTTGGCTCGCGCGCGCCGTCGTGTTCGCGTGTGATGTGGTGTTACAATTGGTGAGTTGGAAGTGCGTGCCGAGTTTAGGAACGGAGGCGCGCTGGGGTGGGGGGATCACGCGACGCGACGCGCGGGAAGTGTTCGCGAGCGCCGGCGTACTTCGTCAACGGCTCATGTTCATTCGATCGATTCTCGTGGACCCTGTGGATTGGGGAACGTTTGATTCTTTGCGGCGGCGGCGCGCGGTGGCGCGAGTGCTCCAGCTCGCGTTTGATTTGGCGCTCGGCGCGTACGTGACGCTCGCGCTGTCGCGATTCGACGTTCGCGAAACGCTGCGCCGGCGCGTGGTGCTCGGCGGGTCATCCACCGTGTTCTCGGGGTCGTTTTTACTCGGAACGGACGTCATCGAGCGGGTCGCTCGGTGGATATCGCGCGGGGATCCGCTTGGGGTGAAGCTGCACGTGCCACTAGCGAAAATGTTGGGATCGGTGGCGGTGGACTTCATTCATCTCTTGGCCGTCACGGCAAACGAGCCCGCGGTTGTGAATTTTTTAACCAACTGGTTTTACATCCTTCTGCGCTGCGGAGGGATGTTTGGGGCGTCGATGATGTTCGCCGTTCTCGCCGATATCATGACGATGGTCACCGTGCACATCGCGGCTTTACACGTGTACTCGTCGCTGCTCATCACTGCGCAACTGCGTATCATTCGTGTTTTGTATCGACGGTTCATCAATCCGAAGAAGAGTGCGACGACTTTCAAGCTCGCTGACGAAGTTCGCGCACGAACCGTCGAAGAAGTCGTCATAGGTACGCTCACACTGCCGCCACTGCTGTTGCTTTTCCCAACGGTATTCTTTTACTACGCGTCGTTTCTTTGCATTCACGCGGCGACCGTGTTCGCGCGCCTCATGCTGGTATTCATCGCATCGACGTTGTTGAATTTCCCAACGGACCTTGTTTTGGTGCGTCTTTGGAAGCCTCAAGCGTTCGCGTCCGGAGTACGCATGGGAAAGAAAGAGATTCACGGCGTTCAGTTTGTGTCGCTGTCGCTGGTTCCCAAATCGATGGCCGCCGTTCTCGCGCCGTTCGCGAATGAATGCGCCTCTTGGCTCTCCGGTGTTTTCCTCGCGGTCCTTCGCGCGCTTGCGACGTGCGGGCGATTTCCCGTCACCCTCGTTCCATTCACCTTAGATGCGTGCTAGCGACGCGATTTATGTATTTGTAGATTGCTATAGTCCGGAATGACTCGCGTCGACCAACGCGATTCGCGTCGAATGGCCCCTCACATCTCGTCGAGGTGATGGTGGACTTCCCCATCCCCGATTTCCCCGATATTTGGTGCGTCATCTTCTCGTTCTTGTCTCCCAAAGACGTCGCTCGAGCGTCGTGCGCGTGTAAGAAATTGAGGGATCTCAGTCACGGTGATGAGGCGTACTGGGACGCGGCGAAAGAGTCTACGTTTGGCTTGAACATTTTCGATCTCACCGCACTGGGCCCGCTCGATGTGGCGAAGAGCGGAACGGCAAAGAACGCGCAAGAAAGATTCGGTCGCATGTGTTTCACCGAAGCGTTTTTACGCACCGCCCGTCTTGACGTGCCAAACATGCCGCTCCACCCGTCGCCGGCGTTTTACAAGTGCAAGGATTTCGTCCGAATCGCGCTGGCATGGTCAAAAGAGTGGATCACCGATTTTCCGAGAGAGTTGAAAAATCTGTACATCAAAAAGCTCACGGAGGCAGGATTTCGTGATCTCGACGAAGCCGAGTTGGCGAAAATGAGCGGTTTAGAGGTCTGGAAGCAAATCTTCAACTACGACCACTCCATGCTTCGTGATTTCCCAAAAGAGTTGAAGCGCGCTTACCTGAATCGACTTAAAGAGGGCGGGAATCACACTTTGGACGACATCCCGATGCACGACGTATCAGGTCACATTCTCTTCGAAAACCTTTGGCGGTTGAATCACGAACTGCTCTTCGATTTGCCGTTCGAATGCAAACGCATTTTCATGGAACAACTCAAATCGATCGGCGACACGACGCTCGACGATTCCGAGTTGTTCGTCCCCGGTCACCAGCTCTGGTACAAGATTTTTGATGCCAACCCCGGCCTATTGCGCGAGTTCCCTCTGGAGCTGCGCCGAGTGCACGCGAAACGCCTCGCAGCCGATCGAGCGTTGGACGACATCGATACATCAAAAATGACTGGCTTAGCTACCTGGGGTGCCTTATTTTCGCTCAACGAAGAACTCCTCGGGGACTTCTCCGAGCTCATCCCCGACGAAGTGAAACGAATTTACAAGAAACGCGCGCTAGCCTCGGGCGATCGCTCCCTCGTCGACGTCGACATCGACGCTATCGGGCCTCAAACGAGAGACAGAGAGCTTTACGGCCGTCTCGTCGACCTCGAACGCGAGCTCGACGGCGATTTCCGCGAGCTCGAAGGCGATCGCTCCGCGCGCGACGCGTCCGCTGCGCCCCCCACCGCTGGCTCATCCAACGCGGTCGCGAATGTTCTTCGCCACGTACGCGAGTGACGTCCGAGGGCGCGGTCTGGCTCAACCCTACGCCTCGGGCGAATTTTGTTTCTGTTTTTCTCATTTTGTTTGGTTTTTATGGACGTCGCCACCGAGGACGCGATGGATTGCGCACATCGCGCATTCAATTTGCTGTGATGCCGTGATTCACCGTTCGATTCGTTCGTTCGTCCCATTCGCCGTCGTTCGACGACGCGCGCGACGTATGTCGCGCGACGACGAGGTCGAAGTGACGTATGCGCACGACGACGACGACAACGAGGAGGACGAGTTGACGTATGATTCAGACGATGAAGACTATGATTCAGGTGAGCGTGAGCTACGGAGAGAGTTGATGCGCTTTGCGGCGTTTCATAACTTACCGGAGAGCGCAATCGATTTGAATAATTGTTCCCGCGGGGGGCTGATCTACTTTCTTGAAGCTTATCGCGCATCGGACGAGGAGGCACGCGCAAATTTCTGGCTTCACGCCCCGACGTTACTCGAGGAACGGAGGAGACGAATCGAGGAAGAAACGGGACTGTCCCAATGGCGGCCGCGCGAGCGAACGTCGTCGCCGAGTTCAAAACGCATCGCTTGGAGCATCGAACGCACACGGCGCGACGACGTGGTGCTCGCGATCGATCGAAGCCTCATTAGGGCGAACACGAAACCGATCGACGAGGGGGGAGTTGGCGCGCGAGCGAAGACGCGAAGCGCGGCGTGCGCGAAACACGACCGACCGACCAACCTTTCAACCGACCGACCGACCAACATTTCAACCGACCGACCGACCAACCGTTCAACCGACCGACCATCGACCTGTCTCTCGAGTTCGCGACTCGCCCTCGTCCGTCGACGTCGGTCACCCATGCGACGCGCGCGCCGTCGCATATTCGACCGATGGAATATTCGACCTCGAGGTCGGTCCCGACCGCGCGCGCGTTTTGGACGACCGTCCACGGGTGCGTCCGCGTTGAGTCCGCACGCGTCGATCGATCGATCGATCGATCGGTCGATCGATCGATCCGATCGATCGGTCGGTCGGTCGCCCATCCTCGGTCCCTACGCCGTCGTTCGACGTCGATCGCGACACTCGACGCTCGACGCGAAATTAGACGACGCGTTCGATGACGATGACGTTGACGACGGCGCTGACGCCGAGGATGATGATGACGAGCGCTCGTGCGCGAATTCGCGCGCGTGCGACGACGGAGCATATGCGTGCGTGAACACTCGATGCGACGATGGGCGACGACGACGACGACGACGACGACGACGACTCGTGGGATGCGATCGAGGGATGATTGATATTTGCGTGCGAATGGGCGCGAATGCGCGATGGGAATTCAAAAAGTCTATGATTGACGTCGAACGACGCGTGCGCAGCGCTCGGAGGACGATCGCTAGGGAACAGGAATTCTTTGACGCGCGCGCGCGACGACGGACGAGGTACGCGAGACGACGCGGAGCGCGCGCGGGAGACGAGCTTTATCGAAAACGCGAACGCCACGCGAACGAAAGGGTGGGAGAATGAGGATGCGTCTTGTGCGATCGCGCCGCGCGCGCGATCGCATAGGACGGTGAAAAGGTGATCTTCGGGGTGGTGTGGATATCGCGACTGACGACGAGGGCGCGGGGTTGACGTAGGCCAAGCGCTCGGCGCGAGCGGGTTGACGCCGCGCGCTCGCGCGGCGCGCGCTCGACGCGCGGCGCCGGTGGCGGCGCACCGCCCGGATGCGGATGCCCCGACCGCGGGTAAGGGTCAACGCGTGATGATCGTCGGTGGTGACGGTTACTGCGGGTGGGCCACGGCTTTGCACTTATCCAAGCGAGGCTACGCCGTGTCCATCGTGGACAACCTTTGCCGCCGCTCTTTTGACGACCAGCTGGGGTTCAACTCTTTGACCCCGATCAAGAGCATCCACGAACGCATTCGTAAGTGGAAGGAAGTCAGCGGGAAAGACATTGATCTTTTTGTCGGTGACGTGTGCGATTATGAATTTTTGTCCGCGGCTTTCCAAAAGTTCGCCCCGACGGCGTGCGTGCATTTTGGTGAGCAGCGCTCCGCGCCGTATTCAATGATGGATCGCACCCGCGCGGTTTTCACGCAAACGAACAATGTCATGGGTACGATCAACGTACTTTACGCCATTAAAGAGTTCGCGCCAAAGTGCCACATGATTAAGCTCGGCACGATGGGCGAGTACGGTACCCCGAATATCGACATCGAAGAGGGTTACATCACCATCACCCACAACGGTCGCACCGACACCTTGCCGTACCCCAAGCAAGGTGGTTCTTTTTACCATCTTTCCAAGTGTCATGATTCCGCGAATATGTTGTTCTGCACCAAAGCGTGGGGTCTCCACACCACTGACTTGAACCAAGGCGTCGTGTACGGCGTCTCCACGGATGAGTGCGACATGCATCCGGATTTAGTCAATCGTCTCGATTACGACGCCGTTTTTGGTACTGCGCTCAACCGATTCTGCATTCAAGCCGCCGTAGGTCATCCGATGACGGTGTACGGCAAGGGTGGCCAAACCCGTGGTTTCTTGAACATCAAGGACACCGTGCGCTGCATCCAAATCGCGTGCGACAACCCAGCGCCGGCAGGCGAGATGAAAGTTTACAACCAGTTCACCGAGCAGTTCTCCGTGAACGAACTAGCGGCGTTAGTCACAGAATCCGGTAAGAAGCTTGGCTTGAAGCCGGAAGTGATCAACGTCCCGAACCCGCGCACGGAAATGGAAGAGCATTACTACAATGCCAAGCACTCCAAACTCGAAGCGCTCGGCCTCAAACCGACGTTGATGAACGAAAGCTTGATGGATGGTTTATTAAAGACAATCGTCCAATACAAGGAACGCGTGGACCAACGCTTAATCCTCCCGGGGGTGAACTGGAAGGAGTCCGCGTCCGTGGGTAAGAACGTCGCCAAGAAATAGTCAGCATTCTTTCTCGCGCAGCGAGCGACTGGTGTCGCAAGTTGTCCATAGCACACGACCGCAGTTGATTCGTACAGTATTGGCGATAACTATTTTAATACGATCTCGTAGGTGTCATCGTTCACTGTTTCGTTCGAAAACAGTGCTCGCGCTCGTGGATGGTTTCCGTAGTGCTCGCCGAAAGAAACGTGCAAATCTCGCGGTCGCCAACGTGGGCCATCAAAGTACGAGAACTCGACGCAACGAACGTCATGAAATATTCAAGGCCAAGTATACGTCGCCGTGTCAGCGCGTGGGCGCCCTCGCAGTATGTTCGATGAGTATCATTAATACAATGAGTATCATTAATTGTAATTTCCTCCGAAACGGGTCGACGAAACGCTCGCTCGGTCTTTCCACCGAGGAAAGTTCCCTCTTTCGTCTATTCCCAGTTCGCTGCGCAAAGCTCGGCAAGGTCTACTACGCGTTGGCTATAGCCCCATTCGTTGTCATACCAGGCGACAATCTTCAACATGTCGTCGCCGATGACCATGGTGAGCGCGGCGTCGATCGACGTGGAGACGTCGGTGCAGCGGAAATCGCAAGACACGAGCGGCTCGTCAGCAACGGCGAGGATACCCTTGAGCTTGCCCTTGGCGGCTTCACGGAACGCGTTGTTGACTTCGTCGGCAGTAACCTTTCTGGAGGTTTGAACGACGAGGTCGACAACGGAAACGTTCGGCGTCGGGACGCGGAGCGCGATGCCGTTGAGCTTACCCTTGAGTTGGGGAAGAACGAGCGCCACAGCCTTGGCCGCACCAGTGGAGGTGGGGACAATGTTCAAGCACGCGGCGCGCGCGCGGCGCAAGTCACGGTGAGACGCATCCAAAATGCGTTGATCACCGGTGTACGAGTGCGTGGTCGTCATCAAGCCCTTGACGAGGCCAAACTTCTCGTCGATGACCTTGACGAACGGCGCGAGACCGTTGGTGGTGCACGACGCGTTGGAGATGATCGCATCAGAGTGCTTGTACTTGTCAGCGTTGACACCGAGCACGTACGTCGGGATGTCATCACCCTTGGCCGGGGCGGTGATGATGACTTTTTTGGCGCCGGCGGTGATGTGCTTGCCAGCGCCCGGGGTGTCGATGAAGACGCCCGTACCTTCAATGACGAGGTCGACGCCGAGCGCCTTCCACGGCAAGTTGAGCGGGTCACGGGAAGACACAATCTCGATCTTCTTGCCGTCGATGGACATGTGGGTGTCGTCAATCACCTTGACGTCCGCCTCGAACGTGCCGAGAACGGAGTCGTATTTGACCAAGTGGGACGCTTGCTTCACCCCGCCCGAGTCGTTGATGGCAACGATGTTGAGCATGGTGTTGGCGCCCCGTCCGTGCCAGCATCGCAAGAAGTTGCGGCCGATGCGGCCGAAACCGTTAATCGCGACATTGATCTTCTTGCCCTTCATGGACGCGACCGTCTTCGCGCCCGCCTTGGCGCGCGTTTGGCGTTGCACGCGGCCGCCGAACGTTTGCTCCGCCTTGCAGGGGAGCGCGGTGGAAGTGAGGCCAGAGAAAGACTGCATCGTTGAAAAAACGCGATTCGCACATCATCGTCAGTCACGGCGGTACTTTTCTCGCGCTTCGCGCGCGCGATCGCGAACGCTATCCACCCCTCGCCCCCACTACGACGGTTCACGACTCCTCGCGTGTCCCTCGCCCTATCCAGTGCACCCCTCGATCGCGACGCGCGCGCGAACGCGATCGTCGGTCACGAGATCGCGCGCGCGTCACGCCGTCCTCCACGCATCGCGCGCGCGCGCGACATCCTTCGAATTTTTTCTCATTCGTTTCCTTTCGCGCGCACGCGCGATCGCTCGTCGCGATCGCCCTCCAATCAATCATTCCCCGATCGCGCGTTGGATAAACCATCGTCGCGATCGCGCGTCATCCACGTCGCTCGCGCGCGCGCCTCGCTCGCCGTGCGCCCGACGCCGCGCGCGTCGTCGTCGTCGTCGTCGTCCTCGACCCCTCGCTCGCTCGCTCGCGCGCTTCACTCGTCGTCGCGTTCATTCCACATCGCCCGTGCGTCTCCCGTCGAATCGCGCGCACGCACCATGGCTCGTCGGCGTCGTGCGCGAACTGCCGGTCGACGTCGCGCGCGTCGCGTCGACGACGACGACGACGGGGGGGGTCGTTTGTGAGTCATCACTCGTCCCTCGAGACGCCTCGCGAATGACCTCTGTGACGTCTTTGACCGACCGACCGACCTCGCTGACCTCCCTGACCGACCGACCGACCTCTTCCACCGACGCGATCGCGCGCGACCGCGCGAGCGATGCTGCGTCAGCACGATCGCGCGCGTGACGTCACGCGCGATCGCGACGAGTCGCGCACTCGTCACTCGTCACTCGACGACGGACGACGGACGACGTGGTGACGGACGTGGTGACGTCACGCCCGTCGTCGTCGTCGTTCGCGTTCGCGTTCGTCGTTCGCGTTCGTCGTTCGCGTTCGACGTCGAGCGTCACTTCGCGTTCGTCGTCGACCGAAGCGCGCGCGCGCGAGCGACGTCGAGCGCGCGAGCGACGTCGAGAGTCGACAGTCGAACGGCGTCGAACGGGGCGACGACGACGAACGTGGCGACGACGATGACGCACGAGGTTGAGTCTCGAGCGCGAAGCGTCGATCGCGAGGACGTGCGATCGCGCAGACGGTCGACGTCGACGTCGAACGCGTTGAGTCGAGCGAGCGAAAACGCCGAGGCCAACGTCAGGGCGTCGGACGTGCACGTGTTAGTGGTGGATGACGAACGGATATGTCGAACGGTGACGAGCTTGTTGCTGAGGAATTGCGGGTATCGCGTGACGGCGGCGGCGAGCGGGGAGGAAGCGCTGGAGCTCCTGAGGCGAGGGACGGAGTTTCATTTGTTGTTGACGGATGTTATGATGCCAGGGATTGATGGTCCGGCGCTGCTGCAAATCGTGAGGAACGATGAGCGGCTGCGAGATTTGCCGGTCATCATGATGAGCGCGAACGAGCACAGCGAGACGGTGTTTCGGTGCATTCAATATGGTGCCGAGGATTATTTGCTCAAGCCAGTGTCAAAGAAAGCGGTTAAGCACATGTGGCAGCACGTGTGGCGTAAATCACAGCTGTTAGCCGCGCGCGCCGTGCCGAGGTTTGAGAATGGAGAGGAAGTTTTAGAAGACGACGAGGATCGCGGGGAGATGGTGCACGGAGTGCCCGCAGTGCCCGAGCACCCTTCGTCGTCAAATTTGGATGATCACTCTGGCGCGCTGACTGAACACACGTGTGCGCCAGGGATCACACGCGTCGAAGCTTTGATCGGCGACGACGACGGCGTGAACAAGTGCCCTTTCGCGGCGAGACGAGCCGGCGATATAGTGAAGGAGGTCGCGTTGACGCCTACTGCGCAAGATACCGCCATGGAGATTTGCACTGATGATATCAAAACGCCCATGGCGGTAGATGCGGACGTACAACTGTGCTCGGTTCCTGAGCGAGCGCTCAGGCCTCTACCGGCGCCTTTGCCCGGTTTCCCGAATGGTCCTCGAAATTTGAAGGATTGGATGCTCGATCAAGCGGCCATGAAAGTATTGTCTCGCGAAGATCGCATTCACGTCGCCGCTCAGATTGCTTTTTTCTTCTCTACAACGACGAGAAAGATCGTCAGTGTAGTGACCGCGAATGATCTGAACGTCTCACCGCAAGGCTCGATTTCTTGGGACAACCTCGGCGCAGGCGAATCCAACGGTCCTTGCGTGGGCGATCATTCATTGAGTACCTTAGTTTTCTGGATTGAGCTACAATTTTTATTTCCGCAAGTGTACGCTGGGTGTATTAAAGATAGAGGAGACGCCACGGCGAGGATAAAATCGATGACTGGCTTCGCGAGCGAAATGAAGAGCAAGAGTAGACGAGCCGAGTCAGATATCATCATTAGCCTGATAGCCAGCGACTGTGCTATGAGCGCCGCCACTGCGTTTGATCAATTTCAAGCGCTCGCAGGAGTTGAGCGCGCGCACGCCGTGGAGACTGAGCGTCGAATCGAAGCGTTGAGGCGGTTGGAAACTATTCTCGAAACGCTGCGCACGGCGCGCTACGCCCAAAAGCAAGAATTTGCGCATTCAAGGAACGTCTTGGAAGCTTTGGTCGCCGAATCAGGCGCAGACATACCCACAAGTAACCCGGACTCACCCGCGAGAAAGCGCGCGAAGCGCGAGGGTGACGTGAGCATCGCCGAGAAGACCAACGACGGCGTGGAGTGTTACGACGACGAAGCGCTAAAATTGGTCGACCTCTCAGCCGTACTCAATTCGGGTTATCGCTCGGCAAAATCGCTCGAAACTAGCGTTTTTGTGGAGTTGGAGCGAAGCTTATTCGTGAAGTGCGCTCGCGCTATGGCTGCAGAAGGCGCGAATGAGCCGGCAAATTCGGACACGAATCGGGACGAAGCTTGGGTAAAGCGTCTTAATGTCGACGGCGCATCGGTCAAAGACGCTTTGAAAAACTTTGCAGACGAGCTCTGTTTAGTGACGCGATCGCTTTCTTTGAAACGATGCGCATCTATTGGTGGCGACTTTGCGGACTTTGCTGCGAATAATGCCATGGTTTGCTGTGTAAGCTGGGATCGCGACGGCGAATTGTTTGCAACCGCTGGAACTTCAAAGTCCATCTGCGTGTACGAAACGAGCGCTGTAGTTCGTCTCGGCGCGCGCGTACACTGCCCAGCGTTGGAGTTCAAGGCGCAGTCAAAGGTGTCAGCGCTATGCTGCAACCCGTACGTGAAGCAGTCGTTGGCGTCTGGCGACTATCAAGGCACGCTTCAGTTGTGGGACGTAGCCAAGGAGGTTTCCATTTGGGAAAACACGACGCACCGACGACGCGTTTGGAGCATAGATTTTAGTGACGTCGACCCGACCAGGCTCGCGAGTGGTTCTGATGATGGTAGCGTTCGCGTCTTCTCGACGACAACAAAGGAATCTGTTTGCGTATTGAACAATCGCGCCAACGTGTGCTCGGTCAAGTTCCACCCCACGGCGGCTCATTTGATCGCTATCGGAAGTGCCGACCATAAGGTGCATTGCTATGATTTGCGCCAGCCAAACGCGCCGTTTGTGACGTTGCAGGGCCATCGAAAAGCGGTGTCTTATGTTCGATGGGTCGGTGACGAAGTAGTGTCCGCGTCGACAGATAATACGCTCAAGCTTTGGGACCTCAATCAACGTGATCCTCGGCACGCGTGCGTGCGCACGTACATTGGGCACACGAACGAAAAGAATTTCGTGGGTTTAAGTGCGAATGCACACGGATACATCGCTTGTGGATCCGAAGACAACGTCGTGCACGTATACGCTAAGCACGCGTCCTCGCCAGTTGCGAGCTACGATTTCAACTCCCAGGGACCATCGCCTGTGGCTCAAAATCGACGTGATAAGGGCGGATTCATCTCATCCGTCGCTTGGTCACCAGACAACAAACATTTAATCGCCGCGAACTCTCGCGGCCATTTGAAAATTCTCGAGTTGTGTAAGATGTAAAAAGTTTTGGGGCGAAGCGGCGATATCGTAATACGCTGCGCCCGCACTGGTTAACCGATGTTTTAATACCGTAGATATTCAAACCTATAGATTCAACACGACCTTGTGCGCGTGTTCAATCCTTCATCGTTTACAACATGCTTCATACTCTAGTCGTAGCAGCGACTCTAATACGGCCTCGAGCGATTGAAATCGCCGCCTCGGCTGCCGCCGCCGTACCCTCCCCTCCCGCCGCCGCCGTACCCTCCATCGCCGCCGCCGTATCCCCCGCCGCCGCCGTACCCCCTACCGCCTGAAGACTGCGGAGGAGCAGCACTGGCACCACCCTCTGATCGAGGCTTACTCTTCGCGATCTCCACCGTGAGCTTGTGGCCGTTGAAGTCGTACCCGTCGTAGAACCCCGGCGCGCTTTGCGCCGCGTGCGGGTCGTCGTACGTAATCACCGCTTCATCCTTCTTATCTCCTCGCTCATCGCGATAAATCTTCACCGCATACGGCCATTGATCGGGGAATCCCGTTCGTTGTCGCACTCTCGCGATGATTCCGATCCCACAAAACAGCTCGCGTAAATCATCCTCCGTCGTCTTCGTCGGGTCGAAACCCTTTATAAAGATCCTATTCGTCGTATCTTCCAATCCATCGAGCAACCACCCCGCGGCGGCTTGTCTCTCCGCTTCCTTTAACTTCGCGCTCTTCGGCGCGTTACACCTCTTGCACGTCTTCCGCCATGAAAAGTTTGAATTATGACACCCGTCGCACCGCCACTCGCCGTTCGGGTCCACTTTCGGCGCGACGCGCGCGTCGTCCGCGCCTCCCGCGCGCCCTTTCGCGTCGTTCGCACTCCCGAACCTCGCTTCGGAGACGTGCGTTGGTCTCTGATCGCCTCCTCGCCCGTTTTCTCCTCCGTCCGTTCGTTGTCGACGATCGCGATCGTCGCGATTGAATTCATACTCGCTTCGCGCGCTCGGGCGATCGAAGCGATCGCGATCGAATCGATCGCGCGCGTTAACGCGATCGCGTCGGGGCGATCGCGATCGCGATCGCGATCGCGATCGTCCGCCTCGACCGTCTCGTTCGTCTCGATCCATCGCGATCGATCGCGTGACGAACACTGACGATCGGATCGGATCGGATAGGATCGATGGATGAATGGGTGAATTAGAATTAATTCATGACACCGAACGATGATGATGATGGGGCAAAAATCGATCGTCAGTGATCGATCGCGCGAAAACACATCGCACGATCGAGCGCGCGCGCGTGAATTTCACGCACGCCATCGCACGTGGTGTCGACGTCGCGGGACATTCACGGTCGTCGCGCGTTTTATACCGATTCATCATGCCGCCGTCGCTCGCGTTGCGCGTGCTCGGGATGGGGAACCCGTTGCTCGACATCGCCGTCGTCGACGTCGACGGAGAGTTGTTGAGGAAATATGGATTGAAGTTAAACGACGCCGTGCTCGGTGAGTGAAATGCGAGACGCGAAAAGCGAGAGGGAGGACACAAAAACAGGAAAACAGATGACGACGCGAGCGAACGAGGGACGAGGGCGCGACGGACTGACGAAAAGGAATGAAACGCGCGCGCAGCGAATGAAACACACGCGGGGATGTACAAGGAGATGGCAGAGAAGTACGAGGTGGAGTACGTCGCGGGAGGGGCGACGCAAAACTCGATTCGCGTGGCGCAGTGGATGAGCCAAACGCCCGGGGCGACGGCGTACATGGGGTGCGTCGGGGACGACGCGTTCGGTGCGACGATGGCGGCGGCGTGCGCGGCGGATGGAGTGACGACGAACTATATGATCGACCCGTCGACGCCCACGGGAACGTGCGCGGTGATCGTGAAGGATGGCGAACGTTCGTTGTGCGCGGCGTTGAACGCGGCGAATAATTACAAGGTTGAACACTTGAACGCGCCAGAGAATTTCGCGTTCGTCGAAGCAGCCAAGTTCTATTACAGCGCTGGTTTCTTTATCACCGTGTCACCGGATTCCATCATGCGCGTCGCCACGCACGCGTGCGAGAACGGCAAGACTTTTATGATGAACTTGAGCGCGCCGTTCATCATGCAAGTGCCTCCATTTTTGGCGGCGCTCCTCGCGGCGTTACCGTACGTCGATATCTTGTTCGGTAACGAATCCGAAGCGCTGACGTTCGCGCAATCCCAAAGCTGGGACACGAAGGACGTCAAGGAAATCGCATTGAAGATTGCGGCTATGCCGTCTGCGCAAGGCAAGCCTTCGCGGACGGTCGTCATCACCCAGGGTTGCGACCCGACCATCGTCGCTCGCGACGGCGCAGTCTCCGAATACGGGGTCATTCCGCTCGCTAAGGAAGATTTGGTGGACACAAACGGTGCGGGTGACGCTTTCGTCGGCGGTTTCATTTCCCAGCTGATGGTCGGCGCGGACGTCGCCACGTGCTGCGCGGCGGGTAACTACGCGGCGAACAAAATCATTCAAGAGTCGGGCTGTAAGTGCCCGGGCGTGCCGGATTTCAAGCCATAAAATCTATCACCTACAGTAGTCAGTTGTCGTTATTCTTCGTCTTGCTATTTATGTCTACTTATTTCATTACGATATCACCCTTCGTCGTTTCCGTCGATGAGCTCAGCGAGGTGCGAGCTTCTATTTTTATTATACACGAAATGGACTTTGCGTCGCCGTCAGCGCGCCGGAACGCCTCCCGGCGTGAACGGCAGTGCGCTCGCGATCGGTGGCGGCGGAGGCGCCAGCCTCGGCGAAGGCATAGGCGGCGGCGATCCATCCACGGCGTTCCACGTGTACAACATCTCATCCCACCCGCACGACGCCACCAAGCCTTCCACGAGGCAACTCGCGTCCAAACCGACGGCGAATTCAGTGTGATGGGTCCAGCGGTTCAACAGCGGCGCCGGGGCCTTCCAATCCCACATCCCCACCGTCATATCATACGACGACGTATACACGATCGCCTCCGCGTGCGGCGAACACTTCAACCGTCGCACCGCGTACTCATGCCCACCTAAAATCGCCAACGCTCGCGACGGATTCCGAATATCCCACAATCGCGCCGTCTTGTCCACGCCCCCGGTGGCGATCACGCAATCGTTCCACTTATTCCAATCGCAGCACAGCGCCTCGTACTCGTGCACCGCCACGCTCAGCGTCGCACTCGGCTGTCGAACGTCCCAAATCTTTAACAAACAATCCCCGCTCGCGCTCGCAAAAATATCCCCGTGATGCGGGCTCCATTCCGCGGCGTAGACGCAATACGCGTGCTCGCGAAACGTCCGCGCGCTTTCGCCTCGTTCGACGTGCCATAACTTCACGCTCTCGTCCCAAGATGCGGTTAAAAACGTATCTCTCGCGCCTGCGATGTTCCACGACGTCGCGTAGACTTCGTGCGCGTGTTCTTTCAAACTCCGCAACGGGTTCGCTCCGGGCGGCGCCGCGACGTTCCACACCTTCACGCTCCCGTCGCCGCACGCGCTCACGAGGACGTCTTCGTGCGCCTCACTCCAAGCGCAGTCGTACAACCCATCGCGAGTGTGAAATCGCGCGACTTCGCGCGTCGTCCCAGAGACCGGATCGACGTCGACGATGATTTGTGCGCCGTTGCCGATGATGCCAAAGTTTTGCGCGCTGGCGACGGCGACGCGATACGGCGCAAAGGGAGAGAATTTCACCGCATAGCCGTTGAATCCGACGGTGCGCATCGATCCTGGGAGCATGGCGAAAGCACGCGAACGCGCGAGTACGACTTAGTTTGGAGGTCTATCGCGAGCGGCTAAAAGTGAGGCTACTGTGAAACGCTGAAGGTCACGAGCGGCGGAGAGAGACGTCGTCGTCGTCGTCGTCGTCGTCGTCGTCGTCGCGATCGGTATTTCCGTGCGAATTCGCGTCGTCGCGTTCACGCCCGCAAGCACTCGAGTCGTCGTCGTCGACGATGTTGTCGTTGAGATCGAGATTTCCGAGTCGAGCGCGCTCGGCCAGTTCGGCGCGAGACGGTTTGTGCGTATTTTCACCCTCGGGATTGATGTCTCGGAGCTCGGCCGTCCACGTCTCGGGATCCATCGCCGACTTCGCGCAATCCCAAAGCCGAACGCTGAAAGGAACGGATAAATCACTGTTTTCGCTGAAATGTTCATCGAACATGCGGTCGCCACATCTGTGGAAAACCCTGCCGCCGATGCGCGTGCCGAACGTGATGCCGTGAATCGCCTTGAAGAAACGCCGCGCTCGTTTCTTGCGTTCTTTCTGCGGCATATCGGGCCGCTTTGCGAATTCGCCGTCGACGTATTCGCCGAAATATTTAACCACGTCCGCTCGCGAAGGACGCCGCTCGCCGCCGCCGTCGTCGTCGAAAATGATGCGATCGACGTCGGCGAGCAGGCAAGGATGGCGGTAAAACGCTCGCCCCATCATGACGCCGCGCAGCGCGTTGTCGTTACGATCGAGCAGCTCGCGCGCTTGCTCGAGGGAAGTGACACCACCGTTCAAGGTGAAACCACACTTTGGAAACTCGTCGCACAAAGCGTAGACTTCGTCGTAGCGTAACGGAGGAATGCGCCGATTCGCGCACGGGTTCAATCCGCCGAGCACGGCGCAGCGCGCGTGCACGATAAAATGTTCCACCCCCGCCGCCTCGCGCACGTTCTCCACGAAATTAATCACGTATTCCAAGCAATCAGTGTCTTCCTCCTTCGTCATCGTCTTGTCGAATCGCACGCCCAATCGATGCTTCACGGTCACTTTACTTTTCCCGTCGCACGCCTCCGCCATGCGTCGCGCGCACTCCGCCGCTCTGTCACCTCCATCGAGCATGAGCGCCGCCCCAAACGTCTTCTCACTCGACGCCTTCCCACACACGCGATCGCTCGGACACCCGCAATTCAAATTCACTTCGTCGTACCCGTACTCATCCACGAGCGCCGTCGTCGCCCGGGCGAGTCCGCTCGGGTCACTCCCGCCCAGCTGCGCCGTGCACTTCCTCTCCCCTTCTGCGATCGCTTCCGATTTCAATCGTTCCACCGCATCGTGGTGCGCCATCTCCGTCCACAATCGCGCTCTCGACGTCAGCGCGCGCGCGACGACTCGGAACGCCCGCGTGGTCACGTCCAACCCAGGGGCCACCGCCAGGCGCGACCCGCACGCGCGCCCGTCGTCGCGCGTCGTCATCCCAATCCATTCGCGTTCGCATTCATGTTCGCATTCATGTTCACCGACGTCGTCTCCCTACGTCGCGCACTGGGGACCACACCGAATTGGGCGTCAAAAAGTGCGCGCGACTGCTCGAGCGACGTCACATCACAGGACGCATCGCGATGGCATCCGCGCACGCGTTCGTCTCACGCGCGCATTCACTTGCGCATTCGCACGCGCACGCGCGATGCGATGCTCCCGGGGCATTCGCGCGACGTCGCTCTTACGTCGTCGCGCGCGCGCGCATCGACAGTAAAGATGCGTGGTGGGAGAAACCCTGCCCCGAGAACATGGTGGAGTGCGCGAACGTCGCTGGGTTTTTGAGCGCATTGGTGAGATCGAATGCGAATGCGAACGCGAATTCGCACGAAAAGAAAAGAATGCGATCGCGATGACTGACGAATGCGACGTCGAACGCGCGCGCGAGCAGAACGAACACAGCGAGAAACTTGTGGTCGTGGACGCGTACGCGCGGTGGTGCGGCGCGTGCCGCGCGTTGTACCCAAAGCTCGGGAAACTCGCGAAGGAGTACCCCGACGTGGTGTTTGTTAAAGTGAATTTTGATGATAATAAAGAACTGTGCCGGTCGTTAGGGGTAAAGGTGTTGCCGTACTTTAAGTTTTACCGCGGGAACGAAGGGTGCGTCGCGTCGTTTAGCGCGAGCATCGCGAAGATTAAGCTGCTTCGGGAATCGTTGGAGGAGCACAGCGCGCTGAGATGCGACGTGAATAAGTCTAAACCGGCGAAGAAATACGATGATCTGGAGGATTTGAAGGAATTGCAGGCGCTGACGGAGGAAGAGAAGAGGGAAGCCGAACCGACGCCGGTGCAGGCGTAAAGCGGCCCGACCACACCGCCGCGCCGTCGTAGGCGCGGTCGTCGTTGTACTTTTCCCAATTGTCCATTCGCTTACTTGCAATATTGCAGCTCTCACACGCTATATTTCACCTTCAATGTCGATTGATATCGCGCGCGACGTCGCTCGCGCGTTTCCTAAATCGCTCTCACTTTCGCCGACTCCACTTCACTCGCTCTCGCGCGCGCCTCATTCGACACCGCCGACGCGCTCGCGATGTCCGAAATCCATCAAGGTCGATGTCAACACAATTACGTCGTCACCGTGCGTTCAATAGTCGATCGTCGATCGCCTTGGCCTCGCTCGGTCGCCGCGGCCGCGGAGGCGGCGCGCTCGGTTGTTTCACCGTTCACCTCGTTCGCCTCTGCTCTCGCGCGCGCTGACGTTCGCGCGCGATTTTCCGTTCATTGAACAGGCACAAAAGCCAACCGCGGTGACGCATTCCGCGATCGGGTCGTTCACGCACGCTCAAGAGGTTGATTTGATCGTCGCCAAGTGCACGCGGTTGGAGATCTACCGGTTAACGCCGGGTGGTTTGAAACCGATGCTCGATGTGCCAATATACGGGCGAATCGCCACCATGGCGCTGTGTAAACCGAGCGAGAGTTCCAACGGCAAGGCGAGATTGTTCTTAACCACGGAGAGGTATGGGTTCACGGTGCTGTCGTACGACGAAAAGACAGAAGAGCTCAAGACGGAGGCGTTCGGGGACGTGCGCGACAACATAGGACGACCGGCAGAGAACGGACAGATCGGTATCGTCGATGAACAATGCCGCGCGGTCGGGCTGCAGCTCTACGACGGGCTGTTCAAAGTCATCCCGTGCGACTCCAAAGGGACGCTGAAGGAAGCGTTTAATATTCGATTGGAGGAGCTTCAAGTGGTGGATATTCAGTTCTTGCACGGCGTTCCGAAGCCTACGATCGCGGTGTTGTACAAAGACACGAAAGAAGCGGTGCACATCAAGACTTACGAAATCGGCATTCGCGAGAAGGAGTTCACGTCGGTGCCTTGGGCGATGAATGATTTAGAAGGTGGGTCAAACAAGATTATACCAGTGCCTTCTCCTATAGGTGGCGTCGTTGTGTTGGGCGAAGAGACGATCGTGTATTTGAACATGTCAGACGAGGATACAGAGGTTAGAATCAAGGCGATTAAGATTCCCCGTCGGGCGAACATCATGTGCTATGGGGCGATCGACGCCGATGGGTCGCGTTACTTGTTGGGCGACCACGATGGAACACTGTATTTGCTTGTCGTCATTCACGACACAAGGAACGTCACTTCGTTGAAGCTGGAGCGCCTCGGGGAAACTTCAATTGCGAGCACGTTGAGCTATTTGGATAACGGCGTGGTTTACGTGGGCAGCACATTTGGGAACTCGCAACTCGTGAAGTTACACATCGAGCCAGGCATCGACAAGGATGGCAATCCAACGTACGTCGAAATCTTAGAAGAGTTCACAAACTTAGGCCCGATCGTGGACTTTGCGGTGGTTGATTTAGAGCGACATGGGCAAGGTCAAGTAGTGACGTGCAGTGGAGTGCACAAGGATGGGAGCTTGCGCGTTGTGAGAAACGGGATCGGAATCGATGAGCGCGCTGTGATTCAGCTTCCGGGCGTTAAAGGTTTGTTCTCTCTCCGCGCCAACGACGCCAGTCAAGGAGACAAGTACTTGGTCGTGACGTTTATTAACGAAACCCGCATACTGGGATTCTTAGATGACAGCGACACGCTGGATGAAACCGAGATAGCTGGTTTCAACGCCTTGACACAAACTCTGTGCTGTGCAAACATGCAAGGCAACGTGTTCATGCAGGCCACCAATGAGAGCGTTCGATTGGTTTCATGCGACGGGACGCTGCGTGATGAGTGGCGGACCTCCGATGGATCGGAAATTCTCTCCGCAAAATGCAATCCGACGCAGATTCTTGTTGCTTCCTCGGGAGGCAAGTTGCACTGCTTGAGCGCATCCAACGGAAAACTCAAGCTCATCGCCAGTAAGACTTTTGAGAATGAAATCGCTTGTTTGGACTGCACACCCATGAATGATGGAACGAGCTCGCCCATTTGCGCGGTTGGCCTGTGGTCCATGGAAGTTGTCGTGGCGTCGATGAGTGATTTGCACGTAATTACCAAAGAGTCGACGAATGAGGACGTCATTCCTCGGTCAACTCTTCTTTGCACATTCGAAGACATTCCTTACCTTTTAGTTGGGCTCGGTGACGGGCAGTTAATCACGTACTTGCTCGACGAGAACTCGGGTTCGCTCAGTGGGCGCAAAAAGTTGAGCATCGGCACTCAACCGATTTCATTGCAAACATTTAAGAGTCACACAACGACGTCAGTCTTTGCGGCGTCTGACAGACCTACGGTGATCTACAGCAATAACAAAAAGTTGATTTATTCAAATGTCAACTTGCACGAGGTCTTGCACGTGTGTCCGTTCAGCTGCTACGCGTTTCCTGATTCTCTCGCGTTGGCGAGCGAAGGAGAATTGACGATCGGCAGTATCGACGATATTCAGAAGTTGCACATCAAGACCATTCCGCTCGGCGCGCAGCCGAGACGAATCGCGCATCAACCAGAGACGCGCTCGTTCGCCGTCGTGTGCGCGCAGTTCGTAGGTGATGACCAGTGCGATTTCCTTCGTCTCATGGACGAGACTACGTTTGAGACATTGAACCAATATCAATTTGAAGAAAACGAATTTGTCGGAGCTTTGAAATCGTGTTCGTTCGCAGGCGATTCTGCTACTTACTTTGCCGTTGGTACGGCTATTTCATTGGAGCATGAAGACGAGCCGTCGAGGGGTCGGATTCTGATTTTTAAGGTTGAGGACGGCGCATTATCTCTAGTTGCGGAGAAGGAGGTTAGAGGCGCCGTTTACAATTTGAACGCCTTTAAGGGTAAACTCTTAGCGGGCATTAACTCCAAGGTTGAATTATTCAAATGGACGCCTCGTGACGACGATGGTCACGAGTTGATCAACGAGTGCTCGCACCACGGGCACATCGTGGCGTTGTACGTCGCGACTCGCGGCGATTGGATTCTTGTCGGCGACTTGATGAAGTCTATGTCGTTGCTCTTATACAAGCCCGATGAAGGCGCGATCGACGAAATTGCTCGTGATTTCAACGCCAATTGGATGACTGCGATCGAGATGTTAGATGACGATGAAACTTACCTCGGCGCGGAGAATAGCCTAAACTTCTTCACCGTCGCGCGCAACTCGGGGGCGGTGACGGATGAAGAACGCAGCCGGCTCGAAGTCACCGGCGAGTATCACGTCGGAGAACTAGTGAACAAGTTCGCTCGCGGTTCGCTCGTGATGAGCTTGCGCGACGGGGACAATTTGCAGCTCCCAACGCTCTTGTTTGGCACCGCCAACGGCGTCATTGGCGTCTTGGCGAGCCTCCCCAAAGACGTCTATGACTTCACAGAAAGGCTCCAAACATGCATGAACAAACACGTTGCGGGCGTCGGCGGGTTCAAACACAGTGAATGGCGTTCGTTTCGCCACGAACTTCGCGGGAAAAGCGAACCGGCGCGTAATTTCATCGACGGCGACTTGATCGAATCCTTCCTCGATTTAAAGCCCGAAAAGCAGGACGCCGTCGCAGCCGACATGCGCTGCGATCGCGCTGAACTCGCCCGTCGCGTTGAAGATCTCGTTCGTCTCACGCACTAGCTTCTTCAGTTTCTTCCATTCGCCGCGTAGATGATTCGCGCGCGCTGTAACTATACTTTTGTCTCGAACTCGTCCCGAGCTCGTCCTGAAATCAGTCGATGACGTCACTTTCTGCCAGCCATCGCAAAGATGCAAGCCACTCGCGCGATCGCCCCAACGCTCGCGAGCGCGACGACTCGATCGGCGTTGAACCACGATAAAATTTCCATTCGTCGTTTGTCCGTCGTTCGTCACGCCGAGAATTCCGATGACGCGCAAGGGTCAGCGCCGCCGCCAGGAATGGATAAAGCATCGTCGACGCGCGCGCCGGAGATGCAATTGACCAAGAAAGGCGCACCGATGCCGAAGGCACAGAAACCGCAGAAGCGTAAAGCGAAAACCGGCGCACCGCCTCCGGTGAAGATCGAACTTACGGAGGCCGAAAAGGAGGCGGAGAAGAAGTTTGACGACATTGTCGCCGCTGGTGGGGCGATTTTCGAGGTGTTCATTCGCGCGAAAGGACCGAACCAGTGGTTCCCCGTCGGTCCGATGGCAGTGAAGAACCCGCGGTCGATAAAGAACGAAATATGGGCCGCGGAGGAGCCGCTGAAGAAGGCAGGTTTCAGGATGTACCCCAAGCTTTTGGCGTTTCCGGCGAGCGGTAAGGTGGAATACGGTTATCGAGAGCGAGACGAGGCGAAGAAGATGACGGAGGAGGACATTCGCGCGGGCGCAGGTACGAAGAACCCGTTTGATGACGTTATTTTATTAACGCGCGATGACGGGGTGAGCACAGAATCCGATCAAGGGTCGATTCTGGATAAGTTCAAAAAGATGTTGAACCCATACGACAAGTGAGTGAGTTCCTAGAGCGTGTACGTAATATTGATTGAGTGTTTTCGTTATCACGTCGCTGTACGCCGCGACGGCGTTCGGCGCGCTCTCAACGCAACGTCGCTCCCTAATTCGCGGGCTACCGCAGCTAAGGCACGTACGTGCCCAAATGTCGTCGCCCTTGACGAGCCAAGAGAGCGGCCCCGTACGCTGCTTCGTCGATATCCGAGCGCTCGACGGGTATGCCCCCCATGGCTTTCGAACGAATCGATGCCCAATGCGCATTTTGTGCGCCACCTCCCGCGCTAAACACCTTGGTCGCCCGGCTCGACGCACCGAGTTGGCGCATGCGCTCGTAACATCGCGCTTCAACGCCGGCGATCGAGCTAAAAATATTCACCACAAACTGCGCGTCGTCGCTCGGCCGAGACGCCTCGACGATCGCCACCGCGTCGTCGACGCTCAAACCAAACCCTAACATCACACCGTCGAAGTAATCTCGATCGGCGACGTAATTTTTGAGTTCGATGACGCGCGTCAATTCCACGAGTCGGTCGTTTGTGAAGAAACGACGTAAAATCCATCCTCCCAGATTCGACGCCCCTCCAACGAGCCACGCGCCGTTGAGCCTATGAGAATACACTCCCGAGCTCAAATCATCCACGCGTGTGCTGGAAATCAGCTTCAACGCGAGCGTGCTCCCGAGACTCGTCGCGCACTCGCCCTCGGCGACGGCTTTAGACGCCACGAACGCGGCGACGCTATCCGTCGTCCCGGCGATCACTTCGCACGTTGGCGAAAGCCCTAAACGCTCGCGCACTTCGCGTCGTACAACCCCATACGAACTCCCTGGCGCGAGCACGCGCGAAGGTAGCATGTACCCGAAAGGCGCGTCTCGCAACCACTCCGGAAACGCCTCCGTCCCGGGCGCCGGATCGAACCCAAGCTTCAACGCGTTGTTATGATCGCTCATCCCCATCTCGCCGTGCAATTGATACGCCAACCAATCCGCGTGATGCAACAATCTCGCGTTTGGCCTATCTCCCGTCGCACCGTCGACGAAGTACCAATGCGACAGCTTACACGCCGCGCTCGACGCGCTCTCCGCGAAGCTCTTCGTCGTCGACGCTCGCGACCTGAACTTCGCGATCCTCTCAACCTCGCTCGAGAACGTTTCGTTGTACATGTACGGCGCGCGCACGCACTCGCCATTCGAGGCGTCCACGATCACCGTCGTGCCGCTCGTGCCGGCGACGGCGACGGCTTCGACGCTCGCTCGCGTCGACCGCTCGACGCTCTCCAGGAGCGTCCACAACGCTCGGCGCCACGCCTCGCTCGCGTCGCCCGCGTCGTCGTAGGGGGCGACGACGAACGATCGCACGACGCCGTCGTCGTCAATCGCGCACATGCGCGCGCTGGAGGTGCCGAAATCGAAGCCGAGATAGAGCGCGGCGGCGGGCGCTCGCGGGCGCTCGAGCTCAGCCGCGAGCGCCTTCGCGTCGCACCGTCGATCCATCGCGCCACGGGCGCGAGCGCGCGGGCGTGAAATCGTGCAGTTTGAGAACTTTGAGCTCGATGTCGCGCGAGCCATGCGTCGGGGGATGTCGTGTGATTCGGCACCGCTCGGCGTCCCTCGAGCGGACGGCGGGACGGAGCGAACCGTACGATTACAGAGCGCCAGACCAGAATATACGCAACGAATGCGAGTTCAAGTGAGATCAAAGTCCGGGACGAGAACGCAATCGATTTCGTGCACCACGCCGTCGGCGGCGAACGCTTCTCCCGGGTCGCCGACGAGTTGGCATCCGTTGACGAACGCGCCGCTCGAGCGGCCGACGTTGGAGCTTCGATGCGTCTGGATGAACACGCGTTGGCCGAGGTCTGTGACGAGAGCGTCGGGCGTTCGCGACGCAGATAGGTCCGTGGACACGTAGCGACCGAGCACGACGTGATACATGAGCGTCTCGTAGAGAGTCGGGGAGTCCGGATTGGCCCATCGCTCTTCGGGATTGTCAATGTAAAACGTCGGCGACGACGCGATGAATCGCATGAACGCGTCGTTGTTCGGCGCAAAAATTGTCAGCGGCAGGTCGAAACTTCGGCGTTCCAGTCTCTCTAAGAGCGCTGTCCCGCGCAAAGCGTTGTAAAACATCGAAAGCTCTGGCCGAGAGGCGATGTAGGACACCGTGGTTCGTCGCGTCGGCAACATCAATTGGCCGGGGAGCAGCACGCAGTCGATGTAATGCACGACACCGTTTTTGACGTCGATGTCGCGTCTGGTTGGATGTATCGAACACCCATTGACGCGAATCGCGGGCGCAGAAGATGCGGTCCGTCGCTCGTAAAATTTTTCAAATTGAAGCGTCGCTCCAAACATCGAGCGCGCCGACGTACCAAAGTCCATCGACTGCGTGCGCACTACTCCCTCGGCGACAACGACGTGGTAGCGCAGCGCTTGCGCGAGCCAATCGTCTGGGTCGTCAAAAAGCTCCGCTTTTGTAGAGCCGAGCATAATGAGCAGAGTGTACCACGCGTTGTTCACCGGGATGAAAAACGTGAATGAGATGTCCTCGTCGGCGTCGACCAGAACATTTCTTAAACCGCTGAGCGCGAGCACGTCCGCGGTAAAGCCTATGTCGGCATCGCGCCTCGGGTCGAACACGTACTCCGCAACGGTTTGACTCGCCGCCGACGGTCGAGTCGTAGAGCCGAGCCGCGTCGGCGAGGCGCTCGCCGGCTGCTGCGATGCGGGTCTCAAATCTCGCTCGTACGCCGCCTGCTCGCGGTGCTGATTGTAGTTTAAAGTCGCCATCGGCGGCGGCGGCGGCGGCGCGGTGATGTTCCAATTCATGGTGCTCGGCGACGCGGTACTGCACGCGCGTCCTTCTAAAAGCGCCCCACTGCAGTTTGTCTTGGCGAATTCGCGAAAAAAATTCACCCCTTGTTCGCCGATGACGAGCGTAATCGTGCTCATAAGCGCGGCTTCGCAAAAGCACCGTTTGCCGTTCGCATCGTCAAGCGCCGAGCAACACGCCGTGGTTTGTGCGGGTGACCCATCCAAATCGCATCGCGTGCTCAATCCACTAAACACGAGGGTCTGGCACGAACTTTGCGCCGCTCCGAGCGCCGCCGAGCACGCGACGTACGCGAGCGCGGCGGCCAACACCGGCGGACGACGTCGCGTCATGTACTGATAAAAACGTTTGCAAGTCCTTGGCATCGAACTCGCGATCGAATTTTTTGACGGAAACGCGCTCGCGCGTTCGTTTGTGGAGGCGCATCGGAACGCCATCCTGATTTCTTTGTCGACGCGTTCATCGTATTCACAAACCAAAGAAATTACTTGCTCAGGTAATACAGCAACACAAACGTCGTACACGCGGCGACGACCGCGGCGACGATGATCGCATCCTTGTTCTTCTTCTTCTTAATCGCCAAAACCAAATTATTCACCACGGGAAACCTCGAACCGATGGCGAGAAGCTTCCCTCCCGCGCTTTGTAAAATTCCGCGCTGCGCGAACAACTCGCGCGCGGTGTTTTGCGCCGCGCCGATCAAATCATCAACCGCGCTCGTCGATCCCGCGACTCGCGCGCGTTCGCGCAGCAATCGCTGTTCCATGGTCTCATCTCCATCCGCGCTCGATCCTCGCGCGTTGGCGCTTCCGAACAAAGCCTCTCGCCCCTCTTCGTCCTCGGCGTCCCGCTTCAGACGCCGATACTCCTCCGCGTACTCGCGCAACACGTCCCTATGTCGCTGTAACGTGTGCGAGCGCGAATCGCGATACTCCCCGTTCCCTTGCCCTGAAGAACTTCCCATCGCGCGTTCTTCATCCCTTCTCAGCGTTCGCGCCATCGCCTCGTTTGTCTCTCGCAATCGTTCGAGCTCGCGTTCCACCGCTCGCGCCGCCTCCCGTCGTCGTCTCCATTCTTCGCTTTTTCTCCCTCCATCGCCTCGGCGATCGTAATACGAAGACGATGGCATTTTCTCTGTGTGCGATCGCGTGCACATTCGCGATGTCCCTTTCCTCGTCAGTTTTCGTTTTCCCGTTTAGAAATCAGCCGCCGTCGTTCATTCATCCTTCATCCAATTCCATTCATCGTTCATTCACATTCATCCATCGATCATTCGTCATCACATCACACATCGCCCTCGCACGCTCGTCACGCATTTATACGTACCGTCACGCATCATCATCGTCGTCGAAATCATCATATTCCCCAATTCCCGTTCGCATTCGCTTTCGCTTCGTCGCGCCTCCGCGCGCAAATCTTCCCACGTCTTCTCGTTCTGCGCGCCTGGCGTCGTCGTTTTCATCTCATTCGTCGTCATCGCACCGAACGTTTCGTTCGTCCCTCTCGTTCTCGTGCCTTGTCTTCTCTCGCCTCGCTTTGCCTTGGGTTGAAATTCCTTTCCTTTCCTTTCCTTTCCTTTCCTTTCCTTTCCTTCCGTGTCGTGTCGTGTCGTCGTGTGTCGCGATCGTTCCGTCGCGCTCGAGCTCGTCGATCGCGCGCGTTCGTCGATCGACCCCGGGGTCGGTCTGAAGGTCGGTCATGGAGGATTCGGTCCGGCGAGTCACATCTGCATGTCGGTCGGTCTGAATGTCTAGGATGGCGGGTAACAGCCTTTTTTCCACTGTTACTGTTACGTAACAGTAACAGTAACAGTTCGGTAACAGTTGTATGGCAAACAGAGTGAAAACCCACAGTCTTGAGTTAATTGACTCAATAAA
>Ga0222712_10001222_pt1 | contig 32621 bp, 54 predicted proteins | sample C33_657DmetaG_FD_165043 | JGI IMG/M metagenome (GOLD analysis project Ga0222712, IMG submission 165043) | Estuarine water microbial communities from San Francisco Bay, California, United States - C33_657D | ecosystem: Environmental > Aquatic > Marine > Unclassified | place: USA: California...
GGTCTTTGCCATCGCGGCTTGTAACGCAAAATTAAAAGATTCCTTAGCCATTTTGTCATATCTCGTTAGCAATAGCCCTTAGGCGCTATCCTTTAATTCGTTGTAGGTCTTAACGATTGGCTCGGCCTCGGCAAGAAATTGCGCACGCAATCCCTTGTCCTGTGAAATAAATTTCACGCCTCTCGATGCTAGCCATTGCCTTGCTTGCATGATTGGAAAGAGGAAGTGCTTGGGCTCACTTGGCTCACTCATCGTGATGGGGTCGGGGAGGAATCCGATACGCAAATATGTTTGGCGCATCAGTCCGGGGTCAGCGTCGCCATTGGCTAACTTGTGCTGTGCTGCAGCGACTTTCTCATATCGCTTGCCCACCTCCTCAGTGATCCCTGCTTCCTCACAGATAGCCACAATGTCTTGGCCATCTGCTCTTGCCTGCTGGATGATTACACCTGCATCAGACGCTAAGCCGATGGTCTTGCCGATCAGCTCCAACGCCTTGTCGCGTGTGTTGTTTAGTTTTTCTATTACTGGTTTTAGCTTCATTTGTTCATGCCTTTCATTAGTGCGGCGTTATTAAACTTAGGCGCCTCACGCCGCCGCTTGGCGTGTACGCGGTATGCTCGCTTGCGGTAAGACTCACGGGCCTTCTCGCTTTTCTGTGATCGTGCACGTATGCCCAACCGATCGTGTATCTCGGTAACCTTCTTGCTGACCGCCTGCTTAGTTAGATTAAATCGCTTGGCCACGGCTGTCATCGATTCGGGCGATCGGTTAAGCGATATGTTCAGCACGGCATGGCTAAGGGTATCGGTGCGGTTAGCCATGGCAGGATGATCCGCCGAATGCTGGAAAAGATGCTCTATCACCTTAGTCATAGTCGCAACCGATGACGTGGTGACCGTGATCTTCAGATCGCTACACGACTCCCAAACCAGATCTTGCAGGCTATCTATGATCATAGAAGGGTGAGGGATTACCGCTGGAATACGTTCGATTGCTTCCTGATCTATCATATTAAACTACTACTCCGTTTTCCCACGCTTGGTGCAGTAATGTTTTAGCCGTCTGCATTAGTGCAATAATAGGCTCTAAGGAGCCTTTATTACTGCACCAACATGCTACCCAATACTGCACTAGTGCAATAAGGGTTACTGCACTAACTTTAAAAGGGTTCATTTGTCACCTTTTTGCTGAATAAACCGTCGCTAGATTCCTCAATAAATCCGTCATCCTTAGCTTGCTTAATGCGGGACTTAGCCTGACGTTCCTGTAGCCCGGTCACCTTCTGCACATAAGCTACCACTTGGCTATATTTAGCCCCTTCGGGTAGCTTGCCCCAATCGATCGCACTAGCTTTGCGACCTACCGTCTTTTCAGGTGCGCTTGATTCGATCCACGCCAGCCCCACTTGCGAATGCTTTAGGTGAACACACGGCTGGACGTTAGACGCTATGAAATCGCTCGCAGTTCGGTTAGGACGCAACCCAGACCGCTTCCCGCGCTTAGTCACCTCCAACTTGTAGGTGTACGTGCCTTCCTCATCCTGGCCGCAAGGCGCTAGGGTTAATACGCTCCGCGCCCAGTTCGTCAGTTCCGACGATCCGAATCCGCTGTAGGCTTTGTCGTGGCCCTGATATCCGCTGCCGTCCCGCGTAGGCTTAGGCGTGTGATGCATCAACATCCACGCAAACCCACCGGCTAGCGCTAGGGGGTTAAGCAAATTACGCAGGAATCCGCCGGCCGTCTCTTGGCTGGATAGATCGCCACCGATGAACGCCAGCAACGGATCTACCCAGGCTAAATGCGGTTTATGCCTTTCAGCCAATCTACGCATCCGATCGACAAACCGTTCGCCTGTAGAGGTACAGTCACGCACGATGACTATGTTTTCTTTAACCATTTGAAGCTCCGCTGGCGTTAGATCTAACGCCTTGAGAATACCCTGCAGCGCCTCGGCCACGTCGCCCTCGTCGTTCTCAGCTTGGACGATCAGCGACTTCAGCGGCTTGCCATGTGGCGATATGCCAAACAGATCACGACCGCACGCCCAGGTAATCGCGGCCTGCAAGCACAGCACGCTCTTACCCAACCCGCTACTACCCACCCACAGCGCCGATCCGCCCCGACAGATCCAGCGCTTACCCAGCAGCTGCGTCGGGTCGCAATCCTCTTTAAAGTTTACCAGATCCTCCCACTTGTACGGCTCAGGCAAATCGCCGTACATAGTGCGCTCCTGCCATTCGATGTAAGTCAGTGTCGGCGCACCACACTCGACCAACTCCTGCTGCAGGCCAGTGGCGGTACGCATAGCCCCTGGCAACCGGGACAACCGGCCGGCGTCCTTGTTAGCGCTGTCAGGCTTCGAGTGTTCGAGGTGCTTGTAAATAAAATCTACACGCTCGGCAAACTCCTTGGCATTGGCCGCCCTCACGTCCACCCACGCATGCAGGCTCCGGGCACCGCTCTTAATAATTGACGACGTGGGCAACCCACTGCGCTTAATAATGGCCCACTGCTCCTGCAGAGTGCTTTCATCAAACTCAATTAAGCAGTGGCGAAACTTGGTGATCGATTCGGCTTTGCGGTTCTTACCGTTGTTCGCGTTAATCGACACGTAGACTCCAACGGCATCGCCTTGCCACATTGCCAACCCGTCGCCTTTAAACAGCTCGAGCCATTCCTCGCGGGTACGAGTCTCGCCCGCACCGTCCGGCCGCTCGCGGTCGCCGTCCTTAATGGATCGGCAGATGTTGATACTATCACCCACGTCGAAACAGGTGGTTAAAAACTTGTCGACCGGCCCACTTTCCACGCTGATCGGCATGGGTGGCACCGGCAGATCCTCCCGCACGATCGCTCCGTTCTGATAGCCGTACTTGGTTTTTGGCCGCCACGCCTCCCTAGCTGGCTTGCTGTAAGCGGATTTTACGGCCGCCACGCATTCGTTCTGCGTTAGTCCATTTTTGAAGCCCCAGATCTCGGCCTCTGACTCCGCATCAAACTGCGACAAGCCCTGATCACGGAATTGCAACGCCATACGGAATAGCTGATTGTTGCGCTCACCTTCCGGCGCCCCGTTGTGATAAACGGCCTCGGTAGCTGGGGGCAGTGCAATCACCGTTTGCACATTTCTAGTAGTGCCTTTTTAAACACGTACTCGATGACTGCTTCCCGATCATGCTTTAAAGCGATTAACCCAAGCCGATAGAGTTGGTCGCCTGTTTCGTCGCTCATCTCAATATCCACCTTTACGTACTTCGTTCGGTCGGGTCGTGATTTGCCAAACTTAATTTCACCCAGATGTTTCATTTGCGTTTTCTCCTTTTGCGGGGTTTGACTTCTTTCCAGACGTTGAAGTCCTTGTCGCATTCAACCGACCAGAGCATAAGCTTTTGATAGAGCGATCCGGCTAAGCCCCAGCGGCAAAGCGTCCTGCTAACCAGATCTCCTAACCAGTACAGAAGCCAAGATAGCGCCCTCATTTTTTCTTCTCCGCGTCTCGCTTCTGGTATTTGAGCGCCCGGGCTAGTAGCTCCTTGGCGATGAGCAGGCCCAGCTCCACCCGAGTCAGCGCAGCCGGGATCTGCCCTTTGCGTAGGTTAGCGCTGGCACGATCCAGCACGTGAATGATGGCGCGGTGGCGTTTTACTGACATTTACGCTCCTTAAACTTTGAAAAAGCTATTTCAAAAGTAGTCAAAGAATTTTCCAGAGTAAACATTTTGGGTTCAGCAGAAACGTGCTTCCTGTCCTCTGTGGAAATATGAAAATATAACGGCCATAACGACTCAATCCAAACCAAGGCAAGAATATCTATATCAAATTCGCTATATTTTATTTTTTCAATTCTTCCACCACAGGATAAACCGCGAACCATTCCATCTTTAATTTGCCCAGAACTCTTTACATTTAATCGGCAAAGGTACTTACCGTAGCCGATCCATATGTCTGACTTTTTTTGACCAGGAACGGGTATGGCCTCATGACCGTTTTTTAATAACCAGCCAAGTACTAAAGTTTCAGATGCATACCCCTGATCTAAGTTGTTAGAGGTTGAGGCCATTATTTCAGCCTTTTCTAAAAATAATAAATCCTGAGTCATTTTTTTTTCTTTCTTGAAAAGACCAGAGTCCACTGTTTTGGCCTATAATTAAAATCCTCTATTAATTCGTGCACATCGTAACCAATCGCTTCGATTGCAGACAAAATTTTTCCAGCCTCTACCCACTTAGCTTTTTCTTTTTTTGTGTTTTTAAATTCTTTTTTCATATTTCTACCACTGCCCCATTCCCCATCGCATCCGGTTGTTCCGGGCGACGATGACTTGCTCGGCGTATTGCTCCAGCGTGTATGTGCCGATCACCTTTCCTTCAAACATGGCGAGGAGATCCTGCAGGCTCACAGCACCGCTTTCGGCAGCGGCCCTGCCAGTTTGTAGACGTACTTGTTGCGATCGTATTCGAGCGGATAGCCAAAGAAATTGCGCAGCAGATCAATGTCCCGCTGGATCGTCTTGTAACTACATTCAAGCTCTACGCCCAACCGAGCAGCGCTTGGCAGGCACAGATCCCGGCGCAGCTTGCCAACGATCACGCCTAGGCGGCGTAACGTGGGCCGGGTATCGCCAAGGCCAGCAGCCCGATTGCGTTTAGATGCGAAGATCGCGGCTGTCGTACTCACTTCATCACCTCCACCATCGCCACCTTCGGTAAGCGCATCGCGTTAAACTGCTTTTCACTGGCGGCAAACACGTCCACCACCGGCAACTTTCCACCGCTCGCCTTCTTGCTTTTAACGGCAGTGCCCGTATCCACCGCCACCCACTCCCGCTTGCCGTTTAGGATGCGGATCTTGCTCCAGAGCGGAATGATATCGGGATCGACGGCGCAGTGGCGACCAGCTCGCAACCTGGTGCCTGTGCTGGATTGATAGCGGCTCGACCACTCATCTTCACCGGGCCAGTAGCCAGTGATACGTACCTTAATTTTCTTAACGTCGATCTTCTTGGCGATCGGGCGCAAGTCGATCAGTGCGTTGCCTAGCTTGCCAGTGCTAAAGCCAAAAACCGCTAGGATTGAAAGGAGTGTTCTCATAGCCCGCTCCTAATCCGATCAATCAGATCGTTCTCGCGTCCTTCAGCAGCCGCCAGCGCGGCCTTCGCCTCCGCCAGCTCACGGGCCAGCGATCGCACGCGGTTGAGCAACTGCTCGTGGGTGGTCTCGTCTGGCAGTACCTCAATCACTCTGCACCTCCCGCGGGTCGTACTTTTTTAGCCAGCGCCACACCTTGCAGATGGACGTGAACGCCTCAAACGCCTGGGCAACTTGCTCGGCGGTGTAACGCACTTCAGCCAACTGGCCCGTCACTGGATCGATAAGCACGTTCCGGCAGGCCATGTGCTCGTCCGTGAAAGCGTACGCATAGGCGGATAGCTGAAGCAGATCGGTTTCATAGCCAGCCGCTTTCCCGTTCTTAAATTTTCGTGTCTTAAAATCCACCACTTCAATCTCGCCGTTAATGTCGCAGATTAGATCCACTCGGCCCGCGTAGCCTTCAACTTCGTTTACCATTACCGATTCACTTGCGTGCACTTTGCTCACGTCTTTGTGCCATTCCTTCAGCGATTGAAAGTGAGGCTCGAAGCCCTTCACTAGCTCACCCGGCTCCTCGCCGTTAATTATGATTTCAGCCAGGGAGTGAACGTGAGTTCCGCGAAGTGCAGCGGCCTCCACTTCCTTTCTGCTGTCCAATACAACCCGCTTGGCAAAGTCGCCGTCCGCCTCTCCTTCATTCCTCGGTAGCGACAAAGCGGATAGAATCGCCTGCTCCTCTTTCCAATTCATTAGACCCTGTTTACTAGGGCCAGCGGCTCCGAGGATTGTGGTAACCGACGGAAACGCCCCCACCTTGCGGGCGGATCGCAGATCTCCGTGGCACGACTCACCTGACCTTAGGTAGTAGTGCGCCGATTCAGTTTTAGCGGTGACGATGATCGGTGCCATCAGTTCCACCTTCCGATTGCGTGCATCAGCTGAAGCCCCAGCGCGACAGCTACCAGCGGCAGCATTATTTGAATTACGATTGATAGGATTTCCATAAAATCTTTCTGGCTAGGGTGGGAATTGCCCACCCCAGCCAAATGGCTAGAACGGGACGGGGTTGCCGTCGTGATCTAACTCGGTTGCGGTTGTCGCGCCGTTGCGGTTTATTTTCCGCACGAACGCCTTATCTACAGTCACTTTCTTTGCGCCGGCTGGCAGTACCGCCTGCACGTTCGCATAGGTAGATCCGTCACGCTCCACGTGCACCACAAGGATCGTGCACGGCTTACCGATGAGCGTTTCCAAGTCCAGATTCTGCGGTGGCGCTTTCTTGGCGTAAGATTTGAGATCTTTAAAGAGCGCTGCCTTTTCGTGCAGGCTCAAGCCATAACGCCGGCCGATGGTAAACGGGCGGCCGTCCTCCATCTTGTCAGCGATTTGCCACACCAGGCGAATCTGATGCTTCTTTCCGTACATGGTTTCAATGACGCCAAGATCTTCTACGTCGCAGAATACTGCGTCGTGCGATCCTTCGGGGGCTGGCGTATACGTTCCCCCTCTGCTTGCTACTATTGGCATACTAGGATTTCCTTTCTTTGTTTTGGTTTCTTGGTTTTGCTTTGACTATTCGTCATCGCAAAAATCGTTGTTCCGATGCGGTTGGTTAAGGGTTTGAAATTCACGATCGGCCAAGTGCCACGCGATCTCGTGCTTGCGAGCCAGTTGCTTTGCCTGGTCGATCTCGCCACGGTTCAGCGCTTTGACCACTCGCTCGGCTGAATTGCGGCAGGCCATCACTTCGATGTTCTCAATCAGGCGGAACTCACTCACTGCTCTCGTCCTCCTCAATGCGTGCTGACTCCGCCTCGTCTAATTCGTAGTGCACCTTCAACGCTGCCTTTTCCATTTCGGCTTCTTCCTCGGGCGTGTGGTTGATAATCATTTTGCACGCTCCTTCATGGATAGTCGGAATGACTTAGCGGTCATCGCGACGGTTTCTTGCGTAATGCACTTGGTGGTAAATCGCCAGATGCGCCAGCCGAGGTCGGCGGCGGCTCGATACTTCTCACAATCCTTTACCATTCCCATCCCGCGGCCGTGTCTGCCTCCGAATGGCAGAAACGCACCTCCGTCTAGTTCGATCGCACAGCGGGCGGATTTACAGGCAAAGTCAAAACGCCACTTGCGGGTCGGGTGGAACGTGTGCTCGGCCACTAGCTCCGGGCCACCAGCCACTTTCCAAAGCAACTCAAACTTGGCGGCTAGGGCGCTCACAGATTTGCCCCCTGCTTTTCGATTAGGCCTTTTAGGATATCTTCGATTTTTTCTACGCGATTGCGTAGTTCGCGGTTCTTAACCTGCAGATCGATCAGCGCAGTGGTTTGGGATAGCTGAGCCGACCCGTAGCTCTGGCTGGCAGTAGCTGGCAACACGCCCTCTTTCTCTAGGTCGCGAATCACAGCCACTCCTTGAAATGTTTTTTAACCACGTCGATCACCCAGCAAAGAGTGAGCAGACAAACCACAAGGCCGCCGATTCCGGCTCCGACAAACAGCGCCCAGCCAACGATAAAGCCAGACAGTTGTGATAGATCGCGCATTAGCTCCCAGCTAATCATTTGCGGCTCGCCTCGTGCTGCTTAGCCCGCATCCGAGTTACCGCATGATTAGGGTGCCAAAGGAACGCTTCGGCGGGTGCGTCGTAGCCACCTCGCAGGGCAAGGCTAGTCGTCACGTACGACTTTTTTCCCTCGGTGGGGATTGTAGCAGTTACTAAATAATTATCGGTTTTTTTGTCGCGTGCACTAAATATTGTATCGAATTTGTCCATGGCGATTACTAATATTGAAACAGCTTTAATCCGTCAACTGTTTTTTTAATTTATTTTTAAGGGCGTGCTTAACTGCCAGTTTTTCTCGGCGCACTTCCCTGGCTTTGGCCAGTGCCTCCAGCTTTACGGGTGTCCTGCGCGATCCACCCTTCCGACCCATGGCAGCAAAAAAATCAGACACGGCCGGGGTGATTTCTGGGATACGCATTCGGGTCGGGTATATTCGTGCGCGATATCGCGTCAAGTTTTTTTCTCGAATCGGGCAAGTTGCCTTGCAATTTGCGCAGCCCTTGTTGATCAAAGGGACTGTTGATCGGGGTGGATGCAGTTCCGAAAAGTGTACCCGGTGAATGGTCTGGGCTTGCGTTCTGGCGCTAAGCACGTATGCGTATTGACCGCCAGCATCCATATCAATGTGCTGGATTTTCACAAGCGATCCAGCCGCTAGGCCGCATCCAAACCGCGGCGGCCAAGTCGTCGGGCACCAGCGGCATAAAGCCGCATCGATAAATTGATTATATTTATTACGCATAAAGCTATATTAAAGCAGTTACAGTGCGTAGCTAGGACTAAATTTGACCCATCCCCCCCTGCCTGACCACCCTACTTTTTTACTGGTTTGATCAGTTTGTAATGCGGCACCCTGCGACAATGCCCTACTTTACTGCCCCGATTGCATATCTTAATTCGGATCGAAAATACTTTTCTCTCCGCACCGCCAGATTTCATCATTCGCGTTAAGACCTTGTTTGTGTAGACCGGCGTTTTGCCCCACAGCTTTGCGATATCAATTTTCGTAAACCACCCCGGCGGCACTACCTCTTCCCGATCCCCGGCCACATAGGCGTCTAGGGCAGCCGCCCAATCTACACCGGGTATCGCCATACGCCTCCTATGGGCGACAGCACGTTCACCGTACACCCTTCCCCGCTCTCTACGTACTCGCCCCAGGCTACTCCATGCTGCCACCTAGTAACCGACCGCTGGCGCCGGGCGTAGTGCATGCTGGCTATATCGGCTAAGCAACCGATCGACCAGCCCACTGGCGCACCGATGCTCCGGCCAGCTACACGATCGACGCGGTGTAGGTGGCCCATCACAACGGGCTTTCTAAGCATCTCCACATGGTCACGCACGGCTGCCTCCGAAAACATAAAACCGTGTCCGAATGCCGTTCCTCCCAGCTCCCGCCAACCTTTCTCGATGTCGTAGGGCACGTACTGCGCCCGCAGATCCTTACAGGCGTTATGGATCTCGGACAGCGCAGAGGTGCAGCAGTGCGCCACAATGGCCGATGGTGAGTATTGTAGGGACGTCAGGCGGTGCTCATGGTTTCCCTCAAATACGATCTGTGGGGCCAGCTCTCGTAGGAAATTTAGCCCTGCGTCAAAGTCCTCCCGTATGCTGGTCGATCGTTCTGGGCTGTCTGGATCTTTGCGGGCACTACCCATCAGCCCAGATAGATCCAGAAAATCACCTAAGTGCAGAATGGTATCAGGCTGCCACCGCCTTTTCATCTCGAGCGCACTTTTGCAAGCCGCCGCGTTCGCTAGGTGACCGTGGGAGCAGCTGACCGCCAGCCACTTTTTCCATTTCCGAATGACCTTCACTTTTTGTCGACTGCGCTAGGGAATCCTTCGAGCACAGCGAGAATCTGACGGCAGCTCTCCCTGCTGGACGATGCGGCCACGCTCTCGTCACTCGCACCCAGCAAAGCCAGATCGGCAATTACCGAAAGCTGCATGCGTAAAGTGTGTAGATAGGTGCATAAGTCTAGGCATTCGTCCCAAGCATCCTTCCACACCGGCCTGCGCCACAACGCTCCCCCGTGTTGGTCTTGCCCCTTGCGGTACTTGGCATCCACGTCCTTGACTAGATCCGACAAGATGCCGGCCAAGTGCTTCTCGTGTTCGGGGCTCACCGGCTACTCCACGGCCGGCTGCTGACTAAGCTAGTGGCCTTCGTTTTTTGCGGTATGTCCCTAGCCCTTACTTGTTCCACAGGGTTGCGTGGAATGTCACGCCATGTCTTGTAAGCACTGATCTGCAAGTGGCCTGTCTCCCAGCTTACGCCGGCCAGCCCAAAGCTCAGCCCCACGTGCTCGCCTAGGCGAAAAGCGGTTTCATCATCCCAATTTGCGACCCATAGATCCGCATTCTTTGCCGTCCTTTTTAGCGGTACCCAATCAAACGCGAGGCCGTAATTATGATAACTTTCCCCTGGTCTAGCCTTGGTCACGATCTTGCCTTTGCTCGTCCTACCTTTTTGATAGAGCGCCGACTGCTCCTCCATGGTTCGGCGGCCGCAGTAGATCAGCGGCTCGATCCGGCTTGTAACCATTTCATTTACCCATCCCCTCACCTGTTTCTGAAAGCCGACGTCTAGTGTGCCGATCGCCCGCATAGTGCGGGAGCCAGCCTCAGTCAGCGTAGTCACTGCCGCGCTCGCTCGCGTTCAGTTTCTGCCAAGCTGTCAGATAACGCCTTGAGCGATTCCGCAAATAAGTCTCGGTAAGCCTGTGGGCACGGGGGGTTGGTGCGCTCGGCCTTGTCCCAGGCGTAGATGAAGTAGCTGATGCTGTCTGGGCTAGGCGGCGGGCCGTCTTGCGTTTGCGTCGTGGCACAGCTGCACAGCGCTAAAGCGCTAATCAGTAGGAGGGCGTTTAGTCCACCACGCATCTATATCTCTCTGCCGTCTGCGTCGCTCTAGCTCTATGGCTTCCCAGTTGCGTTGCAGGGGCGATTTGCGTTTTAAAAACCAAAGCACGATCCCAGTTATCCCGCCCAGCGCCGTTAAGATTCCGGCGATCATGGGCGACTACTTTCTCGAGAATTTACTGAGAAAATCAACTACGGCTTGTAGCGATTTCTCCGGCTGGTCGCCAGGGATGAGAGAAGCGACTGCGATGGCGGCGACAAGTACGGCCGAGAGGGCGCCGAGGTACGACTGCCAGTTATTGAGTATGTTATTGAGTATGTCCATGCCAGCAGACGAGGTGTCAAAAGCTGAGCCGGCGTTTGAGCAGTTCCCAGATCGTGCTGAACACTGCCCCAGATACCAGAGCCACCAGCCACAGCTTCGTCTTAATCGTGTGGGCGTCGCGCTCCATGTCGGTTAGGCGGCCGTGGTACTCGCCTAGGCTGGCTTGGGAGCGTTCGAGTAAATCCAAAATTACTGACTGGCGGGTTTCTATTCTTGCTATAGATTCGCGGACTAGAGCTAATCGTTCGCTCAGCTCCGCTACCTGGTCTGCACTCACTTCCACCAATCTGCTGAGTCGTTAGATACTAGCTTTGTGATGGCCTTTCTTGCTTCTAACAAGCTAGTAGTAAGATAGACCGCTGGCTTGCCGTCGATGTAGCCTAACGATATGAAGCCCTCGTCTAATAGATACTGCAGGGCTTGGCAGGCTTGTTCGTCTTTGCTCATTTGCTGGGAGTTTTGCCTGCGTCCTCGGCCGCTTGCATCATATCGTAGTTAGGCAGCCCTGTGTTCTCCGCTGGACGTGGCGAGCAGGAGCAGAGCAACAGAGCGATAAAAAGCAGAGGCATTACAGTTCCTTTATCCACTTAAACGACTCTGCAATCTGGCGAGAAAACTCCTTACCCAACACATCGTCCCAATCTTTTTTCAATGGCTCAACCTTATTGCGGATAGTGTGATCTCCATAAGGCCAGCCGATTTCGTGTTCTGTGGTATATTGCTCTACATTCTTAAAGTCGTGGGCGGGTGATTCTAGTCCTAAATAATTCCAGACGGCTTCCATCGTTTCCTTTGGTTCTTCAGTCAAAGATTCAAAGTGAACAAAGTGTAGTTTGTCTTTATACCTCTTTACCGCATCCGACAATCTTTCTACGGCAATACCAAGTGGAGGTATGTTGAGCCAGCCTTGCGATCTCTTTTCTATCGTTGTCCAGTTTTGCGGGTTTTGTTTTTCAACGCCCGTAAATGGGAATGGATGCTTCTGCCATTTCTTTTCAAAAGAAGATAGGATGCCACGCATATCGCGAACTGGTACTAGCACTTTTGCGTTAGGCCAAATAGCAAAGAGCATATCTAAATGCCCAACCCAAGAACGGCATTTGTCGACTACAATAGGGCGGTCGGTTAGCCTATTGAAAGCGTTCTCGCACCCTCCCTTCACATAGTCATAGAATAAAGTTTCGCCATCTCTGGGGTTGGGAATGGTCTTGAACTCTTCGGTGCTGTGAAATTGTCGAGCTATGTAGCCAATTTCGTGCAATCCGCTAGTGGCTGTTGAATGGACTTTCTTGTTTTGTGCAAGCAGGTTCATTAATAGGGTTGATCCCGCTCTTGGCAGGCCAGAGACAAAGTGAATGGTTTTAGACATATAAGGATTTCTACAAGTTCTTTATGACTGTGACATTTGTATTTCCTTGGAAAGTTAACCCAGTTCCAGCCGTCCAAGATGCGTCTGTGCTTCTTGCTCGGATGGTTAATGGCGAGGCAGTTACATAAAATGCGTTACTTCCAATAAAAGCTGATTGTGCAACATAGCAAAGAACTGTGGCTAAATTGCCACATTCATAGAAAGCATAGCTACCAATACTGTTTACACCAGTTCCGATTGTGACTGTGGCTAGAATATCGCAATTACTGAATGCTTCTACCCCAATCGTGGTTACGCTGTTTGGTATTGTGATACTGTTTAAGCTATCGCAATTTTCGAACGCATAATTCCCAATGCTTGTCACGCCTTCGGGGATGGTGATGGTGAGTAGTGCGGTGCAAGAAGCGAACGTGCTAGCCCCAATACTGGTTACGCTGTTGGGAATGGTGATGCTGGTTAGGCTGGTACAACTTTTGAATGCGGTGTATCCAATGCTTAATACGCTTGAAGTTGGCGTAAAGGTAACGCTGGACAAGCTGGCGCATTCATAGAATGCCTCGCTTCCAATATCTGTAACATTGGCGGGTATAGTTATGCTGGTGAGTCCACTACTTCTAAATGCGGCACCAAATATGTTGGTTACGCTGTTGGGGATAGTAATATTGGTTAGACCAGTACAATAACCGAACGCATAATTCCCAATACTCGTTACGCTGTTGTCGTTTGCAAAGATAACAGAGGTAACTGTAGCTTCGTTTGCTACCCAACTATCAGGGATATTTCCAGTATTTGTTGAGCCGACTTGGACATTTGAAGAGTTAAAGGCTTTTGAGGTGGTGATGGGGGCTATTTCTCCACCAGATAATAAGACCGAACGAAGCCTCAGGCCAAGGCCGAGGTTCATCGTTTAGTATCCCCGCGTGTAAGCGATTGCCCTACCAGTAGCGAGCTGAAAGGCGGTGACGGCCGCGAACAGAACAAAGCCAGCCGGGAATGTAATTCCAGTCAAGGCAGAGCCAGCAAGAGCGGTTTGACTAACGGACGTAAAGGATGAGTCAGAAATAAACTGAATGGCCTGAAAGTTGCCTGTGACGGCTGCAGTAGTGGTTGCAACTCTGCCGCCATATTCGCCAACGGTAAGGGATGTGTCTTGATTAATTTGAAGATCGTATGCCATATAACTCTCAAACCCGTGTCAAAGGCTAGTAGCCAATGACGGTGATGCGGTAGGTGGCGGTGGGGACGTTAATGCTTGCGTTTTTTGTGTTGCTACATGAAATACAAACCGTGTTAGTCTGATACGCAACGCCTTGAATTACTGCCCCGGCAGAAACAACCGATGGCAGTCCTAACAAAACAAGATCATTCACCGCCGCCCCTGTTACTACGACATCCCGATAATGCTGGTCATTAGCCGCTATCGTTCCAAATGAAATGCTGGTGGAAAGTGTAAGGGTATCGGTACTGGTCGGCAAAACGCCATAGGTGGTGCCGGTGGCTAGCAGACCAAGGCTAATTAACCCAGAAACTGCGTTAGTATTGGACGGCTGAACGATTGGCGTGCTATTGTAGAAAGCTAGTTTCTGGGAAGTGGTAGTGCCGATCTTTGTGCCAGAGCTTGTGCCGAGAATTATATTTCTGGAATCAGTAACGCCAACATCATAATAAGCCGTAACCCCAGAGAATGACCATTCAACAGCGCAAACAGAATTATTTATTTTTAATGCTCGCCCACCATAGTTAATTGCGTGAGCACTATCACTCCCATATAAAATTCTGTTTGTCGCATCTACGCTTGTAACAGAATTTTGAACATAACCAGATAATCCTCCCGGCGTAACCACCTGCCCCAGCGTGACCGTTGTGGCGATTAGGCCGAGATTGTTTAAGGCAGAAATTACATTGGTACTTACTGGTTGAACGATAGGGGTGGCGTTAAAGAATCCGATCTTTTGGCTGGTTGTAGTACCAATTTGCAATCCAGTCGCCCCAATCGTAACGGTTGTTAATGCTGGGAGTGCGATTGTCGGAGCTGTGAATGTAAATGTAGTAGAAGAAGAACCATCAAAGCCAGCAAAAGTAACCGCTCCAGTAGCAAGAGATACGCCCGTTCCAATAAGGCCAAGGGCGGAGATGGCGTTGAGTAGTGAAACATTATCCGGCTTAGTAATTGGCGTAGCCCCATAGAATCCAAGGCCAGCGGATTGGAACTGAACGCCGTTGCGCCAAGAGACAGCGTTATTACCGGCGGCATCTACTAGGTTGCGGGTATTATAGTTGATCGCTGTGACTGGAGTGGAATCGAGCAACGCCCCTGCGGTAAAATTGAACCCACCGCAAACCGCTGGGAAGAATAGGGCGTTAGATTCTGCCTTTGTGTAATACTGAGCTTGGTCGCCTGGCACAACAGACCCAGCGGTGATAAGGTCTTTGCGGATTGTAACATTGCCTTGGAACACGGTCTTGGGCGTTCCGTTCTTTGTAATCTCTATCTCAATCGTGGGGGTGATGGTGTCTTCCCCAGAGACGGCAAACGCATCTTCCACGCCAGAGGTGTTAATGGTCAAAGTTGTCTGTTTTAAGGGTATAAAATTTACCCCAGACGCATCGAGAACGAGGGGCGTGGTTACATTGACTTGAGCCAAGCGGCCGGTGAATTGAATGGTGTACCCGCCCTTGCCGTTATCCTCGACAGAAATGTTGCTGGTAATGGTGTTAATCCCAGAGGAGATTGAGGATTGAACGCTCACGGCAGAGGCGAAAGGAGCTATGCCAGTCGTGGAAGTGCCTCCCCAGTTTAGCGAATAAAGGCCACCCGCTACCAGTTGTCCGAATGAAAGGTCGTAGGTTTCGTTTGTTCCTAGGCCACCTTCCGAGATTTGCGTCAGAGCGACCTGCCCTGCGGTGCTTGTGTTAGTGAAGGTATCGGAAAAAACGATTGGGTCACGCACCAGCTTAACGACTTGCTGGGCATATACGCCTGTCGTGGGATTGCGTCGGGTGTTAATGATAACCGAGCTGGCTGGAAACAGGGTAAAGGAATCCGCTCCAAAGGACATTGCCGTGTTAGGCTGTGTGGCGGTGAGCAGGTAAGAGCCATAGTCGGATGCTCCGTAAAGCGAGACGGTAGAGACATTGTTAGAAATAGCGGTAAAGACTGAAATGGCTGTGGAGTTGTAGGCAATCGCCCCAGAGGTAGTGCCGTTACAAGTAAGTTTATATGAGCCGTCGGTAGGTAAATCCTCAATGTTACCTATGCCAACCTTTAGGCTAGTCCCCGTCGTGTCGATGTCGTTTAGCGCACCAGACGAGCTTTTTTCTAATAGGCGTAGGCGAAGGGTATAGGAATCATTGCGGGTAAGCGTAGGCAACGCCCCGCCAGCCACACTACCCCCATCGAGCAAAGCCCCTGTGGATGTGTCGATATATAGGTCTAGCGTAGAGGCCATTTAGGGTAAGTGGGTGTCAATTTTAGCCGATGCCGTAGGCTTGAGTGGAAGTGCTACCGGGCACGATTATATCGGTAAATGTTGAACCATTGTATAAAAATCCCCCAAAACTAGAATTGCCAACAATATTTAAACCTTTTATGCCTCGAGCGTTTGTTCCAGTAGAACCGGGGTAAACTATATCCGTAAAAGTTGAACCATTATATAAAAAGCCTGTGTTAAGTAGACCTGATCTGTATTGACCAACAATGTTTAAACCATCAATGGCAAAAGCAAATGTTTGCGAAGCTCCGGGAACTACTATATCGGTAAATGTTGAGCCATCATAAAGAAAGCCTTTCGGGAAGTCTGGGTTACCCGTACGTTGAGCGCTCCCAACAATATTTGAGCCACTAATGCCATAGGCATCTGTGGTGGTTGCAATAGGCACAGAAAATGTAGTAAAGGTTGAACCATCGTATAAAAAGCCACCCAAAGTACAATTTCCAACAATGTTTAAGCCCTCAATGCCAAGGGCAAGTGTTTGCGAAGCTCCGGGAACTACTATATCGGTAAATGTTGAGCCGTTGTAAAGAAAGCCTCGGCGTAAACTCGAGCCGGTTGGAATATAGTACCCAACAATGTTTAACCCATCAATGCCAAAGGCAACTGTTTGAGAAGATCCGGGAACTATTATATCGGTAAATGTTGAGCCATTATATACAAAACTTCGGAAATCTCCCGGTATGCCATAAGTTCCTACAATCCTAAACGAAGGCGTAACCGGCTTTGGCGTCCCACCACCCCCAACTGGCTGAAGATAGCTAACCCTCGTCCCATCGTAATGTGGCTCGACATACATTTCATTTCCCGCAATCAGCTTGTACTGCTTGAGCAAGTCGCCCGCATATTCCGTGCGCTTGATAATACTATTGACCACATCGACCGATAGGATTTGCCCATCCTTTAGCAGAGGGATTTTAGGCGTAATCATTTAGGCTTTTAGGTGGTCACATTAATCACCGCACCATCACCAGTAAAATTTACCTCGATATTATTTCCCGCTATTGGCTTCTGTCTTTGTGCTGTTTCCACCAAATCCTCAATTCGGTTAATCACTTCGTTAATATATTCAACGCTAATACCAACGCCGTCTGCCGTTGCCCGGATTGGGCGGAGCGGATTCGTTTTCATTAGAAGTTAAAATTTACATCTGAGAATGCTTCAGCCGCCCGCACATTGATAACTCCATCTGCGGTGTAGAAGTTATCCGTGCCACGGAAGTATTCTGTGAACTGCTCCTCAATTTGATTAAATAAACCACGGCGGGTAAAAGAAATTGCGCTCTGTACATAACCCGCATAGACCCACTCAATCGTTACTGGATACGGCACGACTGGCCCACCCGCAAAAAATGTACCTCGGGTCGATTTGGCAAAGGCGTCGGCAACAAGCACGGCCAGCTCTCCCCTTGTTTTGTTTCTGCGATATTCTCGTTGCCGTGGGTTGGGCGGTAGTAGCGTGTTGTTAATCGATGCAGGCATCAGCCTTTTTGTAGGAATAACCAAAGCACTATTGGTAAAGTCTAACGAAATTAACCCGCCTTTGAGCAAGTCAAAGTAGCTATCTGTTGTGATATACTTGGCCACAATGGACGCATCTGCCCCAAACACGCCTGCCCCTGCTTGTCCCACGGCTGTAACATAAGCACCGGGCAAGCCACTAGCACTGGTCATACCCACATAATTCACGACTAGAGAGGAGAGGTCTCCATCTAAAGGCTCTACCCTAGTCGTCTCCACCGCCATCCGTGTGTATTTTGGCGTATAGGAAGAATCGACGAAGTTGCTGTGGAGCGTGTTGCGGTCTGGCTCAAGCGTCGCCACGTCAGCAGTGCGAATGGTGTAGGTTTCCGACAAGAGCGTAAGGCCGTCGATCTCGGTAGTCATATTGGTTTTTCGCAAAACCTTCTGACCGCTAGCTGGCTTGCCAACTAAAACTGCGCTCACGATGCCGACCTCAAGATCGGAACGCCCAGGCGTTTGTCCATGAGATCTTGCATGGCAAAAACCCCTGCTTTAATTGTGCGCACTTCGTTGTAAATGTTGTTAAATACTTCAATCGACATAGTGGCTGGCATGCTGATTGACTTAGATGCCGCTTGACCTGGCAAACCAGCCGTCGCCTCGTCGCCAGTAATCGCCTCTTCCGCAATCATCTTTGCAGTTGTCTTTTTGGGAGATTCGGTCTGCATGGCGTAACGGGCGCGAGCTTCGGATCTGTCGATTCCTTGGAAGATTTCTTTTGCGGCTGAGAAATTGCCAGTGCCAAATTCAAAGGCAGCCATGCCCAACTGAGTGAGCAGATCCAGTATGGTTTGAATCTCCCTTCCAATCGGGAGCAAAACATTACTAATCAAAAACCCGAATCCAATCACTAGATAATTCTGGAATGTTTTTAATGCGTCGGAAGCCATGGAAAGTTGGGCGATTGTCTCATCCGACCAAACACCCATGGCGTTGCCCTGCTCAAGAATAGCGGCCGATCCTTGGTTCATTACCTTGATTAGATCGGTTTGAGCTTTGCCGAGAAGTTCATTAACAATAATAAACTGGCGGCCATCATTTGCCCCACTGGCGAAACTATCGGATATCCTTAAAAAGATATCCTCTGCGCTTAATGTTGAAAGATCCTGAAGTGTGATTCCGACTTCTTTAAAGGTTTCAATCAGCTTATCGTCGCCTGCGATAGCCTTCTGTTGCGCCAGCGAAAGCTTGTTCAATCCGGCAGATACGGCCTCAACGCCACTACCGAAAACAGAGGCTGCATTGCCAAGGAGCTGTAACTTGCTGGCCGATATGCCGAACTTTTCAGCAATGTCCTGAAGTTCATCCCCCTTCGCAATGGCCATTGAGAATCCGCTAATAATCTTATCAAACGCAAAAGCGCCCGCAATCATCGACCCCGCCGTCTTGGCAAATTGAGCGACAGAGGCTTCCGCCCTTTGCAGGCCACGATCAAACGAGGATGCGTCTAAGGCGAGTTTTGCTGTGGCGACTGCGTCCATTATAGGCCCGCTTTCTTTCGCTCGTAATTAGCGATGATGGACAAGCGCTTGATCATTTTTATGACCTGTATGTCAATGGATCTCTGGACGGTCGTCTTGCTAATTACATTTGATATCCACGGGATTGTGTTTGTCATTGAAATGTAAGGCTTTGAAAATACCCCCGCTTTTGTTTGTGACCTATCCTGCACACGGCCACCGCCAGTGTGGCGATAGACCCACTTGGGTATGCCTTTAAAACCGCCAAGAATCCCCGCACATACCGCCCAGCCGGACTTTGCGATACCCACGTTTCCTCGCTTCTCCTTGAAATACTTGGCTAAGTCACTTTCCTTTGTAACCACTTGGCGAACGTACTGATTTTTTGGGACTCGCTTGCTTTTGCCATATCGTGCGCTGGCATGTTTTGCGCCACGATCAAAGTCGCCAATTTCTGTATAAATATACGGCTTATGATTGATTCTGCCTAGAAGCTCTCTGGCCTTGCCGTGGGTTTGCGCTGCCTTCTTGCCCTTGCCGAATGTTTTGCCAAGCATCAAAGCACCCAAAGCAGCGGCTGCTTGTTTTGCGTTTTGTGTTTTTGTTCGGCCCCTTGGCAGAGGAAGGTTTGCAATCTCACGGACTGCTGTCGGGCCGGACTTATAAACACGATCAATATCCGTAGTTACGGCTTTTTCTCCCAGGGTTTTTGCCTTGGCATTAAGCCCAAAAGGTTGCGTCGAATTGGCTAGGCTTACGCAGAGCATGCGGGCCTGAATCCGCATTTCCTTTGCGGCCTGCAGTTTTGTGCTTCCGACAAAAGCGTTAAGAGCCTTTTGAAGTTTAGCAGGATTGACGGTAAGGCTGGCGCTCATAGTCCTAACACTTTCTCTATGTCACGAAGTTCAGATCCAGAAAGATCCGCTGGGCGTCTTAGCTTTGTGCCGTTCATATACATAAAAACGTGAGCTGCTTGATTTACGATTATCAGAGGCACTTCCCACAAGATCGTTTCCAGCGACCACCCTGTTTCTTTTGCCAGGATAAACACGCTCGCAGCGGTCGCCCCTGGCGTTACTCGTTTCCCGGTGGCTCTGGTACGCCAGACGGGATGACGTTTACCCTGGCCTTGTTGGCTTGGTTTAATATGGAAGTAACAAGCAGGGCGGCGTCGTCTCTTTCTTTTTCACTGATATTCTCCGACCATTCCAATACCCGCTCGCGGAATGCGTCTTTATCCCAAGCCAGTTTGATGGCTGCTTTCCTATTTTTCGCCAGCAAAACGTGAACATAGACGAAAGAATACACAAAGAAAATTGGGCTATCTGACGGATCTCTTGTTTGCAAAATTAAAAGCCGACTGCCTTCTGTATAAGGCGCAAGCTTTTCATTTTTAAAATAGCGGTCAGGCGCAATAAATGCGTCGTCTAATTCCTGCAATAAATTTTCTTCGCTCATAGTTTTTTTAGGATTGCTCGCTTTAACTCTGGGCTGGCTCGTTGGCTAACGAGCAAGGTTTGGCCGCCCCGTTGGATGGAAATGATCGGCTCTGCTCGCTTCATAAGACCCAGAAGAGTCTCGCGATTTTCCAGCGCTGCCCGCACGTAACGGATGGGTGATTCCTCATCAGATTTCATATCCGCCCAGGTGCGTTCCATTTCGGCCTTTGCCTCTTCCCCGCCCGATATTGTGAACCAAAAAGTAAACTGCCTTTGGCCTGTGTCCTCCTTGATAATGCAAGTAACTGGATCCATTTGTCGCAACTTTGCGCCAAAGGCTGAAGCGGCCGCAGCCACTTTGATATTCGTTGTACCCCAAAAACTATCTACCATTTTAGGATCTCATAAACCCGCCGTAGCAGGTTAGCTCATGTTAGGGAATCGAGTCGCTGATACGTCCACCGTGACGAACCCATCCGAGGCGCGATTTACGGTTACGCTGTCCACGATGATTTTTCCGCCTGTGCTGGTAGCGTTGGCAAGGGTGGTTAGAACAGCGCCTGCGGTTGTCGCGTAGGAGCCAGTAATAGTCGTGGAAAAGGCGAAGGTGTCTGTGGGGTTATAGATTCCAACCCCAACTACTTCGCCGCTTTGGTTGCGTACTTCCGCACGCTCTACGTTGCGTGTCTCGGTAAATGATTGAACTAGGCCGCCAGTTTCAGCGGTGATACCAAAAACAAGTCCAGAAGTTCCGACGGTTGTGGCTGCCATATTGCTTTAAATTTTGTGTCAACTTGCGATGGAATTAGGCATGGCAATCACTGCCAGCCGGTAGGTGCGACGCATGGTGCGCTCCTCATCGTCGGCTTCAGGCTCTACAGAATCTACCTTGGCGTTATAGCAACGGGCAGATCCGATGGCGGTGGTGGCATTAAGGCGAGTGGCCAGTGAGCTAGAGTCATAGAAAGCCTGTAAGATTTTGGAACATTTTTGAGTGTGAGCGTCTAACGTTGTATCGTCATAAGAGTCATCCACTACGATTTCAACTGGTACGCTAAATACGCCAGATCCTTGCACCGGCTCCTCCGTGCCAAGAGTTGCCTTAATCACTATTGAAGGTGGCACATTCTCAGTTTTATCGTGCGATAAGTGATAGGTCGGCCCGGTAACTGTGGCGGTTAAAAGCTCTTTAAAAGCGCCTTCAATTAGGCGATCTAGCATGGTGACGGCTGGCATATAATCGTTACCTTGTCACCAGATAGGGCGAATGGATGGATCGAATGTAACCATGGTTTTACAACCCGCCCCACCATGCGGAAACGTTGGGGTGTAGTGGTATCGCTTCACGCAATCGGGCCAAGTCATCGTGGCTTTTCCCCTGGCTGCCTTCGGCGTATCCACGGATCGATCGTTATCCTCAATAATAAATGTGCAAGGTAAATCTGCCCCAGCCACGTAGTTTACGGCCTCATAAAAATGCCCCTCATCCTCAGCTCCATCGCCCAGAAAGCACCACACCTTTGCCGTGCTTCCCTGCTCTTTGAGCGTGTGCGCTACTCCAGCCGCTATCCCGCAAGTGCCGGCCAAGACGCTCGAGGTGTAGAAATTCAGTTTACGGTCAAAGACAAACATAGAGCGACCTTCTCTAATCATTTCTTCAAGCAAATTGGGATCTCCGCCAGCGAGCAGATAGTGGTAGTGGGATCTGTGGCTTGAGAAAATCCAATCGCCCGGCTTAATGTCTTTGAATATCTCAATGAGCTGATCCTCATTCCCCCCGCATAAATGAATCAGATATGGCAGTTTGCCCTGCTCAAATAGCGCCTTAATCCGCAGTTCAAAATCAATTAGATCCTGTTTGTTCATACAAAGGCATCGTGACTATCGGTGGCCAGCTTTTCAAACAGTGCGACCTTGGCGTGATTGGCGCATTCGTGCAGGCAACTGACGCCAGGGTTAAAGTTCTTATGCCATGCCCGCGCTTCTTCGCTAAACCATGCCTCGGCAAAACTTTGGTTTTTCATGGAGGCGATCCGGCCGTGATTGCTGTAGGCGGTGTTGTGACAGGCGTAGATATCCAGATCCGCACCGACAACGCAAACCGCCTGAGCATAAAGACAGCGATGGAATGGCCGAACGGGCGACTTGCTTGGACTATCCAGATCGTAGGTGGTGTTAATGGTGAAGTCTGAATCGCAAAATAACTGGCATTCGGCCAGTTGTTCGCGCACACGGGTGGCGATTGGGGCGTGGTACTCTTTGAAGTTCTGCACGTAGACGGGCGAGAAGCGTACGTTTTCCACGCCGATATCTTTGAGCCGCTTTGCAAAAGGCACTAGCCCCTCGTAGTTGTAGTTTGTAATTATGAAATTCACGCCTAGATCACAGGACTGGGTTTTTGTCTTGGCGAATTGCTCGAGGTTGGTGATGACGCCATCGAACCAAGATTCCGGCACGTTGCGACTAGCGACCATCTGCTCGGAGCTGGTGTAGTCCATCGACACCCTCACCCACTTCGCCTGACCTAATAGTTCCGCCCGCAGGCCGGACAAGCTCTGACCATTTGTAATCATCGACAGATCCAGACCGGCCTCGATGGCACGGCCCATGATGACGGCGATATCTTTATGCAGTAGAGGTTCGCCACCGCCCGAGAAGGTGATGGCCTTGGTACCGATGGCGCCAAGATCGTCCATGAGCTCAAGGGCTTTTTCTGTGGGCATAGTGTCCCGCTCGTTCATGGCAGTATGCATGCCTGATTGGAGATGAAGATCCGGCCGATCCTTCTTGCGGGTGGAGCCGTCAGAGTAGGTGCAGAAACGGCAAGCGTGTTGGCAGATATTTATGGGCTTTACCCGCACGTAGATGGGCGCGGTGATAATATCGTCCCGAAAGCTGGCGATCTTTTCTGGGAAGGAAAAGATTTTGAGGTCGCTGTACTTGTTCTGCTTCACCACTCATCCTTCCGCTCGACTAGCATGGTGGAAGTTCCGACGCTTAATCTATCCAGTGCGTTTTGATATTCGCTGACTACGCTTTCTTTTTTTAGTTCGACGATTGGGAAATCAATCATTTTCCTAAGAGCTTTGGTGAAGTCCTGCGTGTGAGTCGGCCCCGTATAGAGCGGCTTGCTTTTATTTCCTATGACTACCCGTAAGATGGCGGCCGGCTTAAATTGATTGCAGCTAATGTGCTGGGCTGCGCCTAGGTGATTTACAATGGCGTCCAGTGCGTTCAGAATAAAATCCATCCGCTCAATAAATACGACTGGTTTCAGCCCGGCTAAACTCAGGCCCGTGGCTAGTCCTACCATCAGATTTTCAGCGACAGGCGTTTCGATCAGTTGTGAATCCGCAACATTATTGAGCGTGCCTGCCGCCCGGCCGCCTATCTTCACCCCGTAGCCTATAAACCTAACGGCCGGATCGGCCGCCAGTAAATCCATCGCCTGAGTCAGCTCCTTCCTCACAGCAAGCCTTCCTCTTCTAAAATATGAACAGCGTGATATGCGCTCCTAGCCATCTGACCGCGTTTGGTAAATATGACTGTCTCTGTATCCGCGCAGAGCAAATGAAAGGCGTCTTTGTTATGAACGTTTAGGCATGGCCAGCTCGGCCCGGTGGAAGTTCCGATGACGGCTTTTGCCTTGGCGGCAGTGGCTCCGATCCAAGTCACATTTTTGCCATCAAATGCTGGGCATAATCCAGTAGCTGTCGTTGTAACAACCCTATGCCCTTTGGCTATTAGCTTAGAAACTAGGACGCGGAAATCGTCGGGGTTAAAGTTTGTAAATTGACCAGACAGCCCTGGCGAATTTATCACGACGATGTCGAAGTCTGGAGCCATCTGAATAAAGGAATCTAAGGCTGGATAATCAAACAGGAGGTCATCGACTTTCTGGATCGGATTCTTGACGCACATCCTGCTGGCCAGTTCCTCAAACCAGTCTAAATGAAATTTTGCAAAGTTTAATTTATCGGTGTGACGCTCCCAATATCCGCCCGTGTTCCGCCAAGAATCAATACTATCGGCTGGTGCTTCGCTGATGGGTCGAATGCGTAGCCGTAAAGATATGTCGCTTCGCAAGGCATCAATCTCCTCAAACTTGCACAGCTCTGGATTGTGGTAGTGCGTGATTTCAAGATCTGGATTTTGCAGGCATAGCCGACGTAGAAAATTTAACTGTACTAGGTTATCGCCCAAACGCAGTGCGTTGTGGGTGTGAATCACGGATTTCTTTCCTTAAATATCTTCTCGCCTAGCTCGTAGTTTTCCTTGGCGTTGTGCCGTTTAAATTCCGCGTCCTGAGTTGCCCCGGTGAAGAGCGGATTATTGTGAGTGAATACGATGTCCTTAGCAGGAATGATGACGCCGTCCTTCGCCCCTCGTAAGCTGTACTCGTTGTCGCTAAATATGCCTGAGCATGCGTCGTACTCCGGCGCAAAGAGCGTGCCCTGCTGTGCCAGCCTGGCTTTCGTCAGGATCGCCATGCAAAGCAGATCGTCCTTACGATGGCCGTCAGAAATTGCGAGCACTGCGGGCTTGCTGGTATCGCCCAGGCGTTCGGTGATGATTGCGTCCCAGTGCAGTGGAGGATCCCAATCGTCAGATCCTTGTATGATAATCTCGCCCCGGGCTATGGCTGCGGCTCGATTCCAAGCGGCAACGCAACCGCCCTCCCCTTTTACTAAATTCCAATTTTTCAGCGGCTCAGAGCTGGGGTCGTTATTGTCGCACGAAAAGATCCACTCGACCGAGGCAGGATCTGCTGCCTTTTTCATCCATAGGATGCGGGCGTTGATCGCTTCTTGGGGTCGACCTCGGGTGGCGTGGCAGACGCTAATCTTTACCGGCTTCTGAGCTCTCCACATTTTCTCGATCTTGTCGGCTTCGGTGGTATCGCCCACAGCTCGGCAGGCCGCCAGATAAAGATCGATGCACTCAAAGTCATAGACGGTGCGCTGGGCGTTCCAGATCTTTAGGCCCGGATCGGGCTGAACCATGGCCGATTTTAGTAAGTGGTAAGCCTGTAACCACGCACCCACGCTGGCTTCTTCCCTAGCTAAAAAGTAAATGGCTTCCCTGCGCCCAGGATTCATCTGATGCGCCTTGTGGTATAGGCCAATCCTAACGGCGCGATCCTGAGTTGCGGTGGCCTCATTGCAGGCCGCTTCGTAAGCTAGCGTCGCCTCTTGCCCGGGCCAGATCGCGGCTACGTGCGACCATGGCAGAGACTCGTTCCGCTTATTGCCCAGAAAAAGCTCCTGCTGAAAGTAGTAAGCATACTTGCCCGCCTCACTAAGCTGGCCCTGCAAGATGCGTAGATTGCGGTCGGCGCTGTTTGGCTTGTAGCCGCCTGGGTGATGTTCCACCCACACCTGCTGCTCCCCGACAGATTCATAGCCCGGAAGGGGTAGGAGCGCTTCGTGTACTGCGTAGTGCCACCGGCCCGACCACTGCCCATCCTCTAACCGCTTAACCATTCTTTCCCTTACTGGGGTTAATTTGGCGTTTATAACGTTATAAACGCCTGCGTAGATGCCGAGCTTAGGATTCTGTTCAAATGCTTCTACAGCCCTTTTAAGAGCGTTTTTGAGGTCTTTATGAGGCAGGTCATCGCAATCCACCCAGAATGCGTAGTCGCCAGTACACGCATTCAATGCGCAGTTCCTAGCGGCGGCAAAGTTGTCGATGTGTTGCCATGACGCTGCGGCCGGTGCGTTGTGATACTCAACTATTTTGGCACCTGACTTTTCTACTATGGCCCTAGTGCCGTCATCAGGCCGGCCACCCTGAGCCATGCACACGACTATCTCATCACAAAACTGAAACGCCTTGAGGCAGCGGTCGATAAATTGGGCCTCATGGCCGGCAATCAAGTAGAGGGAAATTTTAGGATTTCGAGTGGCCATGCTAAAACTCTCGCAAGCCCAAGACGTAAGATCCGATTGAAGTATCCAAGGTCACGATGCGGAAACTGACTGAGTTAGCCACTAATACTGATCCGATCGTCGGGGCCGTAGTGATCGCTGTGATATCAATGGTGAAAGTGCTGTTAAGATCTAGGTCAAACCCGCCCAGCTCAACCGCTTCCTTGCGTGTAGTCGTGGAAAGAATGCCCGTGACGCTTGTCGATCCGATGGTCGCCGCCGTGCCCGTCTGTTCGTAAAGGGCGGCCAAACTTTCTTTGAGGCATTGCGTAAATTCAGACATGAGAGGATTTCTTAAAGTGGAAAGGGCGGTGAGCCGATTGGCCCACCGCCCTCCCCGAGTGAATTAGCTGCCGTTGATACGTACGAGGCTGTTCGGCTCTCCCGCTTTCACGCCGTAAATTAAGGCGTAGGTGCGTTGGAGCTGGCCTTTGACCACGTCGTAGTTCTCACGAACTTGGACGGACAGGCCGGTGCGGGGTTCCGTTACCACGCTGATGTCTCCGGGAATCGGGACGCCAGTAGGAACTTCCGGAACGCGAGCCGCGATCAACAAGGCTTCCTGCTGGGCGAAGAATCCGCCGAGCGTGATGCTGTTGGAGGGCACTGCGCTGTACTGATTGATGTTGAATCCAGCCACGTTGCCGATCCCAGCCGTGCGAACGAGATCGCCTGTGATCTGGGGATTGGCCACTACGGTGCTGTCATTCAGCAATGCGCCGTAGAAGCTGGGGTTAAGAACGGCGTACCGGCCGTTGACCGGGCTGTTGTTATTGTTGAGGGTGATGCCGGCCGACACTACCGAGCGGTAGGAGAAGGCACTGGAAGCAACCGTCAATGCGCTGGTGAAGGTGGAGGAAGTCACAAGGGCCAACAGATCCCCAACCATTTGCAACCCGAGGGCGTGCGCGGCTGCGCCGGCGAAACGCTCGATCAGGTTGATGTTGGAGCTGGTGCGCTCTTGATCGTCCACAGAGTACGAAACGTGCTTGAACTTGTTGAGAGTGATCTGCACGTCCGTCTGGGTTGTCGCAGTCGCTACATAGCCGTTTGCCTGCGAGTAGTCCTGGGCGGTCGTCGCAGAGATGCGGTGGGTGTAGACTGATGCGTTGTATTTAGCCGCTTCGCTGCTGAAATCCGTGACGGAGTTTCTGAGGAAGCTGTAATCTGCCACGAGGATCTCAAGAGCCCTCTGAGCGATTACATTGGCATTAGTTGTTCCGATTGTGTTGGCCATTGTAGTGTTCTCCTAGTGGACTGGATTACAGTCCGAGTTTGCGGAGCAGTTCCGACCGACGGGTCGGGTTCTTTTCCGCGTTGAATTGATTGAGGATTTCTGCCCGGCCGAGCGGTTGGCTCGATTCAGCGGGAACCGCCACTGCGCCAGCAGCGTCGGCCTTGGCTTTTTCCAAAGTGGTCACGGCCTTGTCGTCGGCCTTCTCTTCAACCTTTGCGCTCATCTCTTTTTTCGTCATATCTTCAGATGGCATCTCAGGCACTTCGACAACGTCAGAAGCTGCGTCGGCTTTCATCAGCGCAAGGACTTCTGTGAGCATTGCAGCGATGTCGATCAAAGTAGGTTCGGCCATTTTTTCCTCAGGCTTGTCGGCAGGCATCTCAGCCAGTTCAGCTTTCGGTGCTTCGACAACGGCGGGAGTTTCAACGGCAGGAGCTTCGGGTGCGGGAACTGCCACAACGGCAGGCTCGCTGAGCTCTTTTTTTACTTCGACAGGTGCTTTGTTCATTTGAAGTTTTTTCATGTCAACTGCTGTGAATGCAGAAAATAATCCGGCGCTGTTTGCTGCGGGCGAGCTAACTACGGAAATATCGTAAATCTCGCTTACCCTGGCAAATCGATCGCCTGCTACTTGTTCGGGCACTCCGCTAAAAGTTAGGGATAGGCCGAATCCTTCGGGCAATACGTTGGCTAAATGCTGAACAAATTGCGCCTCGTTCGTGTTAAACAGAGTGAGATCGCCCATGAGTCGATCGCCTTCAATCTTAAATCCGTCAATATACCCTAAGATTCCAGAGACTTCCGCACCGTGGCCCATGGTCACTTTAATGCGCTTCATGGACAACGCCACTGCCAGCGCTTGTTCGAGTGAAGTTTGATCGATCAGTAGGTTGTGCCCCTTGGCCTCGCCTACTGTTAAAATGGATACGTCAGAGAGTTTGTTGGCCATGCTGGCCAACAGGTGTCAAATTATCGCTTCTTTTTAGCTTTTGTCTTTTGCTTTTTAAAACCGACGGCCTTGGCAACCATATCCAACTCTTTCGCAGAAAGGTTAAAATCTGCATCATCCCGCATTGTAAAAGATTCTGCCTGTGACTTGGCAGATAGTTTCATCTGCCGAACGCAAACGGCTGACCTTTGATCGTTTTCTGGAAACTCGGACACCATTGTCGGATTGCCCATGCAGCGAGCCATAAACTTGTCATCAGTTTCGCCTGCATTTTGTGTTGGTAAATCTAGCTCTACCTTTGCGCTTAGTTCCGCATCTGGGCCGGCATTCGGATCTTTCTCAGGATTAACTGGGGTGGGTTCGTCGATTGCGGGCGCTTCTTTGACTACTTCCGCTGGCGCCGCCACGTCGGTCTGCGGGGTGACTGTTCCGATCGATGCGATAAATTCCCGTTCTTTTGCAATCTGTCTGACCTGCTCTTCCCAGTCCTGTCCTAACTCCCCAAAGTACCCCTGAAGCGAGGATAAGCCCGCTTTATAGTCCTCTCGTGCCTGCATTGCCTCACGCCCGGCGTCCACAGTCAGCGACTTCGGAGTTTGCCACGTTACCTTTGCGTAATCCTCGACGGCCGGTAGATCACCGTTAGCGATTGCGCCGCCGATGAAATAGCGCCATGCGCGGTTGCAGAATCTGTCGATGAGCAGGCGTTGCCGTTGTTCAAATCTGCGCTGCGCCTTGGCAACAATAAACCGCATCCCTGCTCCGCCGACGCTTGCTGGGTCGTAAACAAATTCAACAGGCAATCCGAGTCCCATGGCAACGTCACGAATCAGGAACTTGGCGAATGGCTCAAAGCCTGCATGCGGTCGGTTCGGCCCAATCATCTCAATCTTTTCGCCAGGTGAAAGTCGCGGGATGGTGGCAGACGATGTGATCTCCTCGCGGGCGATGGTGCTTTCTCCGCTGTCCTGCGCCTGCACGGTTCCAAAGAATCCACCCTGCCCAGCCAGCTCGTCGCCTTGATCGGTTGTGATGACGGCCGCAATCGATCCCTGTAATTTTAACGCATCCTTCTCGAACTCGCCGAGCATCTTTAAATCACGAACGTGGTTAAGTGCGCGAGCTAGTGAAGATCCGCCCCGAATCTGATCGGGCCGTTCCAGCTCCATTAAGTGAATCACAGTCTCTGCGCCCAGCTTGCGGTACAGCTCACCAGTTTGAACTAGGTATCCCGTAGGTTCGCCGAGCTTTCCAAGGAACACGCCGTCCGATGTTCCGTAGTCGTCACCTTCGCAAACGCGGTGGCCTTCCACAATTTGCAGCTTGCCCTTCTCAGTCATAATGACGAACACGTCGCCGTCCACGTCGATCGATCGAGATAGCGCCAGCAGCATATCCGTCCAAGTCATCCGGCCAGTAACTTCAGGCGATGGCACTACCACGTCCCGCCAGTATTCCTCGCACAGCCTGCCAAAGTCTTGGTCTGCTCCACGATACTGCGGCCGCAGCCCTGGCCCGATCGAATAGGTGGCGATCGAATCCACTGCCCCTTTGATCAGCCCGACGTTGCGGTACATGTGCCGGGCGAGCTTGAGCAGTTCGACCCGTGTGGCTTCGTTGAGATCCAGCCGTGAATCGCGTGCATGTGCTCCGTAGATTACGGGCCGTTTGCGTGAAAAGCCTGCGCCCTCGTAGGGTTGGAACGTGCTGATGCCTGCACCGAATCCAGCGCCAAACGCTTTAATGCCTGCGCCCATCCTAGCCACGAGTGAAAGTTTCTGAGCCATAATCAGCTATCCAGAATATAAGAAAATGAGGCGCTGGTGCGTGTGACCTGTACGCCGTTTAGGTAATCGATTGCGGCCTGAAATAGCTCAACCCGTTCTGTCGGTTTAAGATCGATCTGGAAGCTGGCCGATTGCCCGCCCGCTGAAGATCCTACCAGCGCACGGCCTGATGCTGCGCCCGTCATTGCCGCATTGCGGTCAGTAGCGAGTTGGACTAGGGCGCTTGCGGTAACACCAGAGGCTTGTGCCAGGTAATTTACAGCAACGGCCCGCGTAAGTCTGCGGGAAATAGCCATTACGCCTCTGAAGGTGTCAACGTTTCCGCCATTGAGGCTGTCGGCTTGATCACTTTGCCGTAGACCGCAAAGCCAGCTAGATATGTTTCGCAGTCGTATAAGTGATCCTGCCTAGATTTTATACGCACCCATTCGTAGAGATCCCTGCCAGTTTTTCGGTTAATCCGATGCACCTTTTTGTGGCTGCTCATGTGCTCTTTGTAATCAGGCGAGACGTCATGCGCCACCTCCCACCTCGGCCCCTGCCCTCGACGTAACCATGCCAGCAGATCTTGGCAGGCCGGTGAGCTAAGGAGCAGAAGCATACAGCCAGCGTCGGTCGGTTGCTCCGATGAGTGCACCGATTTTAACCTGCCCTTCGGCGTATCGATCCAGTAGTTAGGCCGCTCCTCGCCCTTCAATGCTTTAAATTTATACCTCGCGCATATGCGGTATGAATCGTGGGCTTCATATCCGCTATCCATCGCCGTGTGCTGTGGCTGTACACCCAACGCGTTTAGGTGTTGCGCTACGTCCTCGATCGTCCTTGCCCTGCCCTCATCGATCAATCGGCTCTGGCCGTCCCTGGTAAATGCTCTTACTACATACCAGTACCCGTCGATCTGTCGGTCTATGGCCGCCAGTTTTATATGTTCCACTTCCCATTCCTGCTTTTTGGCAAAGGCACCGGCGGGGATGTCGATAGATTTATCGTCGTCGAATTGATCTTCCCAAGGCATCGCACTCCATCCGTTTACGAATCCCTGTAACCCATGCAGATAATGTTTCTGCGTGAGGAATTGTTTGGCGCAATCCGCGAAGGTGACGGTCGGCGAGTACCAGCTGGGCAGTCGCATGCTACGCCGGCCGCGCTCTGCGTTTGCATTTGCTGCCACCCACTTGCCCTGCTCGATCGACGTCCTGCGGTTTCCTTCACTCCACGGCTCGTTACATTTAGTGCAGTGATAGAAAGCTGTCTCGGCCACCTTCTGAAGATCCCATCGACCATCCTCTTGCCTGGCGCTGTCGGCCCATCGCACTTGCCCAAACTCCATGGCCTGAAACTCGCCGCACTTATGGCAGGGCACATGATAGGTTTCTTGCGTGCCCGCTTGGTAGTTCTGCCAGATATCGCCAGTGCTTAGTGTCGGCGTACTGGTCAGTACGTGCTTACGGCTAGGAAAGGCTTTGGTGCGCTCTAGCGCTAGGTTATACGCGGCAGCCTCCTTTTCTGTCGGTGGGGCAAACTTGTCCAGCTCATCCAGCACCGCAATGCACACCGGCCGCGAGCTGATGTTTGCTGGCGAGTTCGATCCAACCAGCGAGAGGGTCATGGTAGTAAACTGCATTTCTAAAATTTTAAAGTCGTCGCTATCGTATGGGAACAGTGCCCGCACCGGTTTGCATTTTTCAAAGATGGGAGTCAGTCGCGTCTCGCTGTACGACCTAGCCAGATCGGCGTTAGGCATGACCAGTAACGCTGGCGCTGGGTCGTTAGCGATTCGGTATGCCAGCCAGACCGCTAGCGTCAGCGTCTTGCCTGTCTGACTACCCCAGCAAAGCGTTACCGTATGCACGCCCGGATCGGCCAACGCCTCTAGCACGCCGGCCACGTAGGGTGTGTAGCTGGTTGAGTACAGTCCTGGGCGTGCAGTGATCCGGCTGTCCAGCTGCACGTACTTCTCGGCCCACTCGATTACGCTTGGTGGTGGCTCAAAGTTCCACCGGCTACGCTCGCGTTTTAGTAACTGCTCGGCCGCCTTCACAGCGCCGCCTGCACTTGTCGCATCACCTGCCCCACCTCATTCTGCACCTCGATCTGGATCTCGGCGGCCGTGCGGTGGGCGCAGATCGGTGCTAGTCGCTTTGCCATGCCCATCAGAAGCGGGATAAGGGCGTTATCGCGTCGGGCTAGAATCTTGTCGGCCTCATCGATCGGCACCATTTTGCCCTCTGCTTCATTGATATCAGGGCGATCGCCTTTCATTTTTCGCAGAGCTTCTACCACTCTAGTGTAGTCGCCGATCAGGCTAGACCGTTCCGGGCCGCTGGCCTCCTTGGCGGCTTCGCCCAAGGTGGCGGCCAGGGATTCTAGCCGGTCGATCTCGCCGTCTAACCCTATGCCCTCGATCGGCTTCATTGGTTTTGCGTTGGGCACGCCTTGCTTTTTTTCAAGCTGGCGCCGGGCCTGCCGCAAACCGACGCCGGTGGCAGCGGCTTGAGCAAGGATTGCGGTATTCGGTCGGCGTCCCATAGGTCATTCAATGTTTTTGCGTTTTACTCAAGAAATCATCGCAGGTCTTTGCCAT
>Ga0222712_10001223_pt1 | contig 32614 bp, 52 predicted proteins | sample C33_657DmetaG_FD_165043 | JGI IMG/M metagenome (GOLD analysis project Ga0222712, IMG submission 165043) | Estuarine water microbial communities from San Francisco Bay, California, United States - C33_657D | ecosystem: Environmental > Aquatic > Marine > Unclassified | place: USA: California...
GCCAGGTGCTGATGGCAAGCGGGTTTATCTCCACCATCGCAGGCACCGCAACGGCCATCAACATTCGCGCTTCAGGGCGGGAGGTTAGCTAGTGAAAGCCGTAGCCAAACATGACGATATGCGGCAACGCGTAGAAAAGCTACAGTTTGAGGTTTCAAAGCTGCCGCAATACGAACCGCAAACCAAACATACTTTTCACGGTGGTATGTATTGCCGTGAGGTGTGGCGACCGGCTGGCGTTTTAGTTATTGGTAAAGTCCATAAAAAAGAACATTTTTACGTCATTATGTATGGCACAGTACGCATAACAACAAATGATGGCGTGCAAAGCATTACCGGACCTTGTATACTAAGTAGCACGCCGGGAACAAAACGCGCCGTTTATGCGGAAACAGATGCGCTATGCGCAACTTTTCACCGCGTGGATTCTTCTACGGTTGACGACGCAGAAATGGAATTGGTAGAAGACGATCCAAATTGTATGTACCTTGCGGGGAATGCTGTTAAAGGAGTTTTATCATGACTTTTTGGGTAGCGGGAGCCGTAATAGGTTCAAGTCTAATAGGTTCTATGGGGGCATCTGACGCAGCCGACACCGCAGCGCAAGCATCGGGTGCGGCTTCGGATGCGTCCATCGCCGAGCAGCGCCGACAGTATGACCTTAACCGCGCTGATTACGCGCCGTACATTACGTCCGGGCAAAGCGCGGTCAACCAGCTTGCTGCTGGTTTAGCGCCAGGTGGACGGTTTGCATCTGCCACACCATTTGATTTCCGATACGACCAAAACACTGACCCCGGTTACGGATTTAGATTTGACCAAGGAATGCGCGGCGTGAACGCTTCAATGGCTGCTAAAGGTATGGGCCTATCCGGTGCAGGTATCAAGGGCGCAACTGAGTTTGGTCAAGGCATGGGTAGCCAAGAATACAACAACGCCTTTAACCGCTACGTGACCGGCTTTAACGCCAATACGGGCGAGCGTAACCAGCTATACAACCGATATGCGGGTGTAGCTGGGACAGGTCAACAGGCGGTTAGTGGCGTTACAGCACAAGGCGCGAACATGGCGAGTAACATCGGCAACGCCTACATGACCAGCGCAGCCAACACCGGCAACGCAGCGCTGGCAGCAGCGGGTCAGCGTCAGTCTGCTTTTGGTGGCGCGGGTAACGTGTTAGGCCGGATATATGGAAACCGAGGGTTCTCAAACCCGTTTGGTGGCAACGCAGACTACAATGACTATAACGCCACGCCGTATCAAAACGATCCGATATTCGCAATGAGTCAAGGCGGGGGATAAAAATCATGGCTGAACTTAACTTTGGACTACTGAACCCGCCCGGCTCGCAGAGCATAGGCAACGCGTTTGTGCAGGGCATGGATCAAGCAGCGGCGGCTAGGGCGCAGGAGAACCAGAACGCTTTGTCTCAGTACACGTTGGCTAAAGCCAAGCGCGAAGACGAACTGACAAACCAGATGTTGGCTGGATTGAAAGGCGCAACTACAATTGAAGAGCAAGCGGCGGTGTTGCGTAGCGTTGGTAAAGTTAAGGAAGCCAACGACCTTTTGACTTCTAATTTAACGCAACAAGAACTGCGAAACAAACTTGAGCTTCACCCCATCACGCTTGCCGGTGCAAAAGTTAAATTAGCTGAAGACAAAGTTAAACAGTCCCGCAGTATGTTGGAAGGCATTAACCCCGCCGATTCTGGCGCGGCGCAACAATACATTACTTGGCACGAAGCCAATCATGCTGACCCTGTTCTTGGCCCGTTACTTGCAGCTCGGGGCGTAACTATGGAGCAATCCCGCGCGCGGATCAACGCCGCGTTGCAACAGCCCGGTGGTTTAGCCCAACTTATCAACGAGTCCAGATTAGGCATAGAAAAATTTGCAGAACTGAATAGGCCGCAAAACGTGCAGCAGTCTATGGGTGGCTCTGTTCGCACCTTGTCTATACCGGGGATGGGCGGCAACGCTACGGTGGTGCCGGGTAGTGTGGGCACTGTTACTCCCGGCCCCGGCACTGTACCCGCAATAAACCAAGCAGATATTGCTAGGGCGCGTGCAGTAGATGAAGGCATACCTGTCCCCGGCGCTGCACCCGCACCAGTAACACCGACGGCTGCGCCCGCGCAGCCTGGGGCGCCGGTAACACCGGCAGCTTTCCCCCGCATCCCGCCGCCAGTGCAGGCAGGAAGAAATCAAGACGCAACAACAATAAAGCAACAAGAACTTGTTAGAGAACAAACAAGCTTAGCGGCAGCAACGCAAAAGCTGGCGTCACAAGCAGCAGCAACAGACCCTGACATACGCGCGTTTTACGAAAGGCAAGTTAAAGTACACACAGACAATATAGCTTCTTTAAATCAAGAGTTAGGGGTTAGAACTAATAATATGCAGGGTGCGGCTGCGGCTACGGCTGCGGCTGCGCCGGTGGTTAATGCTTTGATTGAACGGTCACCTAAAGACCAACGCGATGCTAAAGTGGTTGCATCAACCACCACGGATAGCGCGGGCAATGTGCGGCGGTTTAATAAATTTGGCGAGCAAATAGGCGAGGTAAATAAAGGCGCGGGTAAACCTAGCGCAACATACGAAAAAACTCAAGAGTTGCGAAAACAGCTTACTCAAGATTTGGCATTAACAATTAGAGAACTTGAAAGTGCCGTCAAGCCAAAAGGTTTAATTGAACAATCTACCGGCAGCGGCGCGGGGGCTTTAGTGGACATAGGCATGGGATTTTTTGGCTCGTCTACCGCAGGCGCTCAAGCTGCTGCGGCGCTTAAACCTATATACGACCGCGTGCTTAAACTAGTCCCACGTTTTGAAGGCCCGCAGTCTAATAAAGATACGCAATCGTATGAAAACGCCGCTGGACAATTAGCTAACCCCGCCGTGCCAAACGAAACTAAATTAGTAGCGGCCCGAGAAATATTACGCCTCATGAAAGCCCGGCAAGCACAATTTATTAGCCGAGATATGGTGGATTTACCCAACGAACCGGCAGGCTCAACCGTGCCGCCCACCGCACCAGTCGATATGCCATCCGCAGCCGCCGCTGAAATTGCGCGTCGTGCGGCAGCTAAGAGGTAAGTATGCCACCTGATCTGTCTAAGGTATCTGACGCGGAATTAAAAGCTATTGTAGCTGGCGATATGTCGTCGCTATCCGACGCCACATTAGCAATGATCGCGGGGTCGGGTAAACCCCCCAAAAAAGAACGCAGTTTTACACGTAAAGCGTTTGATGTAATGGGCAACATTGGGTCGGGCGTGGTGAAAGGCGCAACGGATATTGGCGCCACAATCCTTGCGCCCGCAGATTATGTTGCGGGTAAGATTGCGGAAAAATATGGCGAAATTCCTTTTCTTACTGGCCGTTTAGATGACCGACGGCAACAAATCACCAACTTCTTAGCCAGCCAAGACGCGGATGTTAATTCGCTATCTTATGGTGGGGGCCGCCTTTTCAGTAACGTTGCTGGCACTGCGGGTTTGGGGCCGGTACTTGGCGCGGGATTAAAATTGGTTGCGCCATCCGCCGCGCCGTTAGCCGCGTCTATCAGCGCCGGCGGGTTTATACCCAAGTCCTTAACCGCCACCGAACGTATAGCGGCAGGTTTGCCTGCGGCTACTATTCTTGAAAAGGCCACTAGGTTTGGCACTCGCGCTGCGGGTGGCGCGGTAGCCGGTGGGGCGGGCGCATTAGCAATCAACCCATCAGAAACGGGTACCGGCTCCGTTGTAGGCGCGTTAGTGCCTACCGTGGGCGCGGGTCTTGTATCGGAATTGGCGAAGAAATCAGGTTTTCTTTGGGACGCTATAACGGGAAAATTAGGCCCGGTAAAAGCCGCCGAAATAGCTAAGCAAGTAGCGGCGGGTGACGTTGCAGCTATTCGCGCAGCTAGCGCTATTGCCGACCCGAGCCTTACCGCAGGGCAAGCTGCGGCGGGCGTTAATAATACCGCGTGGGCCGCGTTGGACGCATTGACTCGTAAACAAAACACGGGCGGTGTGTTTACTAAAAAAATTGACGCCAAAATCGCTAACAATGAAGCAACGCTAGATAGGTTAGCTGGCGGCCCCACCGCGCTGGAATCAAATATAGCGCGGGATCAGACTAAGGCCTCACTTAATACCCTTACCACGCCTATGCGTGAGGCGCCGCTTGAACGCGCCGGCGTGGCGGGCAAAGCAGTGCCTTTCTTGCAGCAAGTAGCCGCCAAAGGTGAAGCCGGGGCTACAAGCGCGGTTGCCGATGTGCGCCGGTTTACGGGTTTGATTGAACCCGCCGATGATTGGGCGCGTACTTGGGCGCCTAGCGCCATGGCAGATGTTGATGCAGCAGGAAAATTTATACGCGGTGGCGATGTGCGTTTGTTAGGCATACCAAGACAACCGCAAGCATCTACATACCCCGGCCAGTTAGCCGTGCGGGCTGAAGGCGCGGCTACCACGGCGGCTGAAGAATCATTGAAACTGGGTGCTATTGCACGCAACGCCAAAACAGCAATAGCTGACTTGGAAGCACAAGGACTGAAACCGCTTAAACCGGACAGCATTATAGCGTCTATAAAGTCTAAACTTACTGACCCAAGCATTGCGCTAAACGCCAATCTTGCGCCCGCGCTAAAACGGGTTACAGACATGTTGGGCGACTGGACTAACAAGTTTGGGGTTATCACACCTGAAGCACTGTACGCCATACGTAAAAACGGCATTGCTGGCGTTATTCAGGATTTGCACCCTACCGCCACGCCAGACCAACGCCGCGCTTTTGCTCAAGCGGTTATGACCGAAGTGCGCCCGTTGATTGATGACGCTATAGAAGCAGCGGGTGGCGCGGGCTGGAAAGCATACCTAAAAACTTTTGAGCAAGGTATGCAAGGTGTCGAACAAAAACGAATGGCTGACGTAGCACGACAGCTATACAAGTCCGGCGACAAGCAAGGGTTCATAGACTTGGTCAAAGGTAGCAACGACAAGGCGTTGGGTATAGTAGAAGATGTTTTTGGCCCCGGCAAAGTTAATTTTGTGCAGCTTATGGGCGGGCAACGGCCTAAAAGTCCCGCGTTGGAATATATGCGGATAGCCGAAGAAACCGCAAGAGACCTTAATTTGGCTAAACGCGCGGAAGAAGGCGGCGCGGAATTAGCCAAAATTATAGACCGCAACGCGTTAAAATTTAATTTTCCGCCGTCACTTAGCACTAAAATTGCCGTCGCGCGGCAGGGCATGAAAGAATTTGAAGGCAAGATAAACCGCGCCGCTATCGACGCATTGGAAAAAGGTATGCGTTCCGGTGCAAGTGCTAACGAAATGTTGGCTATGGTGCCCGCCGCCGAACGGGGAAAAGTGCTTAAAATTATGACTAATAGCGCCACATGGAGTCCGCTGCTAACAACGGGCGCTAGACAAGGCATGGTTAACCGACTAGCGCCGCAAGACAACCAAAACAGACTGGCGGCACCTTAATGGCGACTACCAACGAGCTGGACGTTCGTCTGACCTCGCACGAAGCCGTGTGCGAGCTGCGCTACGACACTATCAGTGCCAGGTTAAAGCGCATCGAGCATATCGGTATCACTGTTGCCGGGTTCATCATTGCCTTACTTCTCCACATTGCCCTGAAAGGCTAGACATGAAACAGCTGCTCCTCCTCGCTCTAATGCCGATTAGTGTGTCTGCTGCTGACCTGATGATGTGCAACGGCGAATACGCGCTGTGTGCTGCGTCAGGCTCCACGCCTACGGGCAAGACAATAACGGTCAAAGGTAAAGTGTTTCAAGAGGGCATGGCAGTCTGTCCCGTCCTGACGGGACGCAGCGTAGCAAACGGTGCATTGATGAATAACTCCTGCGATGCCCCTGCCGGTAAAGTGTGGAGCCTTTTTAGTACTGTTAGCGAAGCGCCACAAGCGCCGAGCTGGGCAGTTGCGCCGCTGGTAAGTCGATCATTCACTCTCGGCAAAGATTCGGGTATGTCAAACCAGTGGTCATTCCTTTGCGATAAGCAAGCGAAGAAAACCAACGGGGTTACATTGGCATCCTGCTACGGCCCGATAAACGAATCACCGGCTACTAACGGGCATATCAAGCCGGGTGCAAAGATCATTACTGACGCGCCGGTAGGAGTGCTTAACCCGGTAGGAGGGAATTTCTAATGGGCTGGTTAAAAGCAAGGTTTGGCGAGGCATCTACGCTCGCTGGGTTGGGGGTTGTAATGATGGTAGCGTCTGCAATTGCGCCGCCGCAATATCAATTACTGATTCAAGGGCTGGCAGCGGCGCTGGGTATCGGCGGGGTGGTGCGTCCTGAAAAATAACTTTGAAAAATCGCTGGAGCTAGTCTTGCAGCACGAAGGGAATTACGTCCACCACGCTTTAGACCCCGGTGGCAGGACGAATCTCGGCGTTACACAACGCGTGTGGGAGGATTATGTCGGACACTCAGTTGACGAGCAGGCAATGCGACAGCTCACGAAAGAAATGGTGGCTCCGCTCTACCGCAAGCAATATTGGAATGTTTGCCATTGCGACGATCTGCCTGCTGGGGTTGATTATCTTGCCTTTGATTTTTCTGTTAATGCTGGTGCTTTCCGCAGTATTAAAACTCTTCAACGTGCATTAAACATAACTGCCGATGGTGTCATTGGCCCCGTAACTTTAAAAGCTATTCAAGATGCAAATGCAGAAGAATTTATCAACAATTTTACAAACGCTAAAGAAGTGTTTTATCGCAACCTATCTAACTTTCCGACTTTTGGCAGAGGTTGGCTTAATCGCGTTGCAGAAAGCAAGAGAATTGCCGAGGAAATGTTAGAGTAATTTATAGGACTGTAAATACTGCGAAGGTTTTATAACTATCTTGTTTTGCTTTTCTGAAATACCACCAGACCAACTTTCTGTATCGTGCTTTCCACTGCGACTCGGTAAGAACTTTTTTGTATACGCTTTGGCGCTTTCTTATCGGCGCGGTTGACATCAGTCTGACGATTCTCATTTTAAGCACTCCTTCATCGCGGCGGTCAAACGCTCAATTCGCTGCTTGTTGTAAAGCACCATGCTTTCTGCGTAATCCCGCGCGGTTTCTGCTAACAGCAAATCCCGCCTCGCCGCGTCCAATTCCCTCGCCATCAGTTCTTCGCAAGTCGCGGGGGTATACAGATGCCTAATCCATTCTAAGAATTTCATTTTATCTCCTAAGAATTTCAATCACTGACCAAGCCATCCCGCCAATGACCGCGAGCAAACTGATTGCCACTGCTTTCAACAAGTCTTTCAAAAAATCTTCGATATTTGCCCCCGGCGCATCACCAGTTTCTTTAATTCGACTGTTCATTTACATACTCCATATCGATTTTCCATCATTCACTTCTTCTGATTGCATCAGCGCATAACGTGCTGAGTGCAGACCTCCGGCTATCTGCCATTTCTTCGCACACTTTTGCGCACCGTTCACGCTCTTTTGCCACCGCTTCGGCAAGCGCGGCCTCAGCTTTTTCTGCGCGTTTCATTTCCGCGAGGAAAAGATGACGAACGAAAGCGAAGGCAAAGTGTTCGTCATCGCGGGCTGGCTCGCCACGCAGACGCAATATTTCCGCAGCAAGTTCTTGAATTCGGTCGTTCATTTTTCTACTCCAAAATGTTCTACTAGATCAACCCCATATAAGCATCGAGTTCCATCCTGCCGGTCAATCCAATCAGCACATTCCTGCACAATCAAATCGGCGAACTTTTCTAGTTTGGTATGTTGTCCATCTGGATTGTAGACTAGTAATCCAGCGTCTCTTGCAAGTTTTTTAATTCGTTTGTTCATTCTTCAACTCCGAAATGTTTTGCAATTCTTCCGGTATCGCTCTCCTAGAAGAGTTTCATTAGTAGTTCCATTGTTCCTGCTTCCGTGGTGGTGAGCACGATCTGCTTGGTCTTGCGCCACCGTGCCCACGCTTTGCACGCAGGGCACCCTCGATGTTTTTCGCGACATGGGTGTCCCCAGTACTGCACCATCACTGACCTGCTCACCTCGACCTGCACCACATAAGTTTTAGTCCCCATCGTCAAACACCTCTAACAATGCCTTCTTTGCTTTCTCCATCCACCAGAGGGCTGTTCCCCCGTCAGATTTAGACGATGAGAAATACAGATTCCCGTGAAAATCTTCTCCGATAACCATGACATACGCAGGCTTGGCTTCGATAGCTGCTTGCAGTACACGCTCCACATCCAAGTCCAGCGTGGTGATTACTGGAAGGACGGTTACGTTGTCGATGAGCTTCATGTGTTCTCCTTCTCAATCTCCACAGAGTCAATAAACTGCGCCAGCGCATGAACACACGGCAATATCAGGTCGCGGCAAATATCGTCGTTTACCTGCCGGTCAGTCATGCCCTGCGCTAACAGTTTAAGCGCCCCGATGCGCTCGCTGACCACCGTATCAAGCCGGTCAAAATCAAGACGTTTTACTGTTTCAATGTTTTTGTAGTTCATACATCCTCCGCTATTTTTTCCGCTTGCTTCAATATTTCCTTGATCTCAAGGCCGTCAGCATCGTTCTGCTGAGGCCAGCAATTTAGCCCGCGTTTGAGACAAGCGATTACCGCCAACGTCAATTCAATTTTCATTTTGTATCCTTTTTTCGGCTAAGAACGCCTTCAATTGAAGCAATCCTAGAGCTACCGGAAAATCTGGATGCTGCTCTGCTGTGTTAAGCGCTTCACGCAGCGCTGCAAGTATTTTGTCATTGTTGCTCATTTTTCAATCCTCCCGTATTGAACCAGGCGGTATTTATCCAGCAATCCACTCTGACGGCAGATACTCAATGCTGTGCGGCCGTCTTTGCGGCTTAATTTTGGATTGACGACTGGATACCAGCATCCATCATGCAACACTTCAACAACCCATAATATTTTTGTCATTTTTAGACTTTTAAAATTGTATTTCGTCGTCAATATCAGCAAAAGTCTTAAGCTCTTTTTTGGGTTCTGTTTTTTGCTCTACGGGCTGCGATGCTTTTGCCAATTCCAAAACTTTCGCTTGAAACGCCGAATTGATATACGCGTGGTTCCAGTATTTGCCAGTAGCCGCATTCTTTGTGCTTGGCATGGAGACAAACTCGCCTTTCTGCGACTGCTGAATCCTGCAACCCTTCAATTCCAAGAACGCATCCTTGCCTTCCGACGAATGCAAATTGATGTTAAAACTCCGGTCGTGCCAGACGATTGAAATGTGCATTATTTAACCTTTTTGAGTTGAGATAACATTTTGTCTACAGTGTCCAAAAAGGCGACGACCGCAGTTTCCAGTTCAAGAATACGCGCTGAATCGCGTTTGAAACGAACAACGAACAATTGTAAATGTTCAGGCAAATCAGGACGAAAACTAACAAAATCGCACCAGTCCAGACCTGTGCAAGCCATCTGCCACATCATCTGATTTTTGTATCCTGCCGGGACTACTCCGGCAATCAAGTAAGCCAGATGCGTTGCCACCTTCGGGCACTTGATCTCTACCAGCCCCGAATTGCCTACCAAACCGTCAGGTGAGGCACCAGCGCGTTCGATGGTCGGATGGATACATAACCCCACCTCATCAACACTAAACCCTGTCTCGGCCTCATACGCTGATCTAGCGAGGGGTTCGGTTTCGGTGCCGTATTGCATGTGGACGTTGGTATAGTCCGAACCTTGAGGCTTGCCGGTAAGGATTTCAGCGACGAGCTGTGCCTGGTAGTCCCGAAATCCCGCTGTTTCGGGCTTCATCAGGACGTTGGAAATCATGCTTGCTGTAACCCGTCCGGCACGAGCTGCGAGCCATTCCGGTGTCCCCTGAACTGCGTCTATAACTTTCATGCTGCCGCCAATTCAACTTTGCGCTTGTTTTTAGCATTGGTAAGGGTTGCCATTGCCATCGAGTCCTGCCCCGTCTGAGCCGCTTTGTAGGCCGTTTTGAAGGCTGTTTGAAGATCATCAAGCGTGGCGGCAGCGTGGAATGCTGAAATGTGGTCTGTGCAATCCATCGTCGGCTTGGGTTTTGCGGCGCTGGCTGCGTTGCCATCGTCGTCCTCAGGTGCCACTCCAACCGCAGCAGACAGGCTGTAGCGGCGAGCATAAGTAAGTGCGCTACCGTAGCCCTGCGCGTCAATCTTGCTTACCGGCAGGGACAGGATGCCGCAGGAAATCCATTCGCCGGATGAATGCAGCAGAGTTGTTTCAACGCGCACTTCGTCTTTGTCTGACGGCTCTACGGTCTGGATGTAACTCAGGCCATTGGCGCTAAACGCGGCTCGGATGGCTTCTACAACGCTGGCAAGGTCGGCGTAGCGGCTTTTGAAAAATGGGTTTGCGGAGTCTTTAAGCGCTCCTTTCATTATGCCCTGAGCCTGAGCCAGTGCTGCTGCCAGTCCTGCTATTGATTCTGATTTTTTCATACAATCCTCAAAGTGAAAACAAGAAAAACAAGAAAATCCACAGTCCCGCTGCTGTCAAAATAGTCCCGGCAACAGCCTCAACGATTTCAAGAAAACTCATACTTCCTCCGCGTATTCAGCGGCAAGGTCTGCCACAATATCCGAGTTTTTAAAGTGCTTTTTAAGCATTTCTTTTATTGTTTCCTGCTCGCGCTGGATGCGGTCTGATACATCGCTTCCAGTAACGCAGCCGATATACATTTCAAGGAAGTAACTAGGGTCGCGTTCTTCCAGCAGGAAATCGTAAAGATCAAACTCTGATTTTTTGAATTTGCCTTTGACCGGTTGCGGCCACATTCCGCAGTCCATTACGGTTTCCACCACGCCTTCCAGCGCCAGCTCGTAATGCCGAGCCGTGGGCTTGGCAGGTTGGCCGGGGTAGCAACGCGGGCAATCTTCTGCTCCGCACATGCAGCGTTCGGGGGCGCTCATGCTGCCACCGCCAGCGTGACAACAGGTTGCACCGAAAACTGCGAGGTAAATTTCGAAACCGCTATGTCGCGCTGGTCGGGTGTCAGGCTCAATTGATCTTTGTCTGCATTGCCCCACGTTTCTGTTTTTGTCGCGTTAATCAAAAACCAGTCCGACGATCCGCGCTCGATTGTGTAGGTGTTGACAATGCGCGAATATTTGTAAGCACTTGGCACATTACCACCGGACATGCCAGATGCTTTCGCACCAGCGCGGTCTTTTTTTGCGATGCCGAATTTTTCGAGACGCATTTCCATTAACTCGGAAAGCTCAAAAATATGCTTGTCGTGCGCTGTGTGCGACAACGATTTGCCGTTGATTTCTCCGAGCAGGATGTTGATGGCGCGGCGGTTTGCTTCTACAATTTTGATTTTCATTTCTATCTCCAAGTATTTGCCAGAGTCGCTCTGGCGGCGTATTCCGAAACCCCCGCGTGGGCAGGGGCAAAGGAATGATTAGTTAATTTAAAAAAGAAACTCCTGCTTCAACATACATGCGAAAAGTTGATTTAGCGCATTGCAATTTATTTTCTGCATCGCATGAATTGCCTATTGAGTTGGCGATTGCTTCAGCGCGGTCAAAACCAGCGGGAACAGTTAGCTGTTCTGCCCATACATAAAATTCTTTGCGTTCTTGATATGTCATTTTGTTTATCCTGGTGGTGGTGCGTTTGCAAGCTGGTATGTAAAGGATTATAATGCGTCCAGCAGCATTTGCAACATTTATTTGCAAATAATATAAGATATATTTATATTTTAATGAAATCAAAGGGTTACGTATGAAAACTAACGACGTTCTAACGCATTTTGGTGGGAAACGAGCGACTGCGGAAGCGCTTGGGCTATCAACGCAGGCTGTTCAAGCGTGGAAAACGATCATTCCGCAAAAGCAGGCGTGGCGCATCGACCGGCTGACAAACGGGGTGTTGAAAATCGACGAGGCACTATATGCAACAGGCAGGAAATATGATTGATCTAAAAGACCAATTTGCTTTGGCGGCGATGGCTGCACTTTTACAGCGCACATCAAACTCTATTCCGGACTATGCTGATGTTGCAAATTACGCTTGGCATTGCGCGGAATTTATGATGAGCGAACGGCAGAAACGTATTGATCTTGCTGCGCTGAACGAAAAAAGAAACAACAGCGACATGCGAACGCTGAAGTTATCAACGAGGCTGCATTACGCTTTGCTGTCAGAGGATTTGTACACGATTGCAGACATCTGCGCTTACACCGAAAAAGAGATTCTGAAAATCCCAAACATCGGTCGCACACAGCTCGCGCATTTGATAGCGGCTTTGGCTGCCGTTGGTGAAAAATTGGCAGTGCCAGGTGAAAAATGACACGCACACTTGGCGGCTTACTGACTGGCGCGAATATCGAGACAAATGCAAAACAAACACGCAGGTATGCGTGAGGCATGTACCAGTTGGGCATAAATTCCTGCTGATACGCTCAAACGAAGAATTCATAATGATGCAAATCAGGCACAAAACACCATCAGGAACAGAATACGTGGTTAGAAGGATAGGGGAGACTATCGACAGAACCTTACATCATTCCTGCCACGTAGTTTTGTTCGGAAAACAATGGACTGCCTCGGCTGCAACTTGATTGAAACCTCGCCGGTCACACTGCGCGACGGTCGCATCGTCTGCTCATCCTGCGAGTGCTGGCGGTTCGAGTGCGAGGCTCGGCATGTGCTAACAAAGCCGGACGTTGAAAAACGCGATTACCTGGAAGCCATCGGCAAGAAGCGTGGCGAGGCAGCGCGGCAGGAGCTGCGGGAAGAAATGATAGCTTTACACAAGATGAAAACTACTTAGATGCGTAATTACTTTGATAAGAAGGTAGTGGGATGAGAGTCTTAATAGCCTGCGAATATTCTGGCCGAGTCCGTGATGCGTTTATTGCACTTGGACACGATGCCATGAGTTGCGACCTTTTGCCAACGGACACTCCTGGACCGCATTATCAGGGCGACGTATTCGATGTGATCGGCAACAACTGGGATTTGATGGTCGCACATCCACCATGCACACATTTATCTGTAAGTGGTGCACGTCACTTTATAGCTAAACAAGCCAGCGGCGTGCAACAAAAAGCCTTGGCATTTGTTGGCCGATTGCTTGTTGAGCCAATTCCAATGATTGCCTTGGAAAATCCAATCTCAATCATTAGCAGCCATTTCAGAAAACCCGACCAGATTATTCAACCATGGATGTTTGGTCATGGCGAAACTAAGGCCACTTGTTTGTGGTTAAAAGGATTGCCAAAGTTGACGCCGACTAACATTGTTGATGGTCGTGAGGCACGAATTCACAAGATGCCGCCAACCCCTGACCGTTGGAAACTCAGAAGCACAACATATCAAGGCATTGCTGATGCCATGGCTAACCAATGGGGAAGCTGCGAGAGGAAATGATAGCTTTACACTGTATGAAAAACGCTTTATGATTTATCCGCGCTGTGACAAGCGCATAGAAACCGATAGAAACAGTCTCTTTTGGGCTGGCCTATCGCCCGTATCAAAACCCTAACGGGTGTCGGCTTCCGGAATTGTCACCGATAGGCCAGCACCAAAGGAGACTGTTGTGTTTTATTTTCAGCATCACGTAGGCGATTACCGCCGCGACACAGGGCATCTAACCCTGCTGGAACACGGAATCTACCGACAACTAATCGATCTTTATTACATCACTGAAAAGCCGCTCGATGCGTCTGCAATGCGATTGGTATGCGTTCGCACTGCGGATGAGGAGCAAGCATACAAACGTGTTCTTGCTGACTTTTTCCATGAACGCAAGGGCAAGTATTTTCACAAGCGGTGCGACTTTGAAATTTCCAAGTACAAAGACAAGTCTAGCAAGGCAACTGATAGCGCTAGAACTAGATGGAATAAAATCAAAGACTTAGCTGATGCGGACGCATTGCCACCGCATTGCGATGATGATGCGGACGGTATGCTAACCAAAGAACCTATTAACCTAATAACCAAAGAACCAAAGAACCTACAAACCAAAGAACCTACAAACCTAAAAAAAGAAAAGTCAAAAGAAGAAAGCGCTACGCGCCCAACAAGATTTGAAGCCTGTCCTTTTCCTGATAAATGGAAAGCCTTTTGTCAGCATGAACGTCCTGAACTTGACGCGCTAAATACTTTTGAGCAATTTTCAGATTATTGGGCTGGCGTACCGGGAACGAAGGGAAAGAAGCTGGATTGGAACGCTACTTGGCGGGTGTGGGTACGCAATCAAAAAGGGGGGGCCCAGACCAAAGGCAACTCACTTGCAGAACGTAACCAAGCCGTAGCTGCTTTGTGGCTTGCCGAACAGGATGCCAAAGATAAAGGGGTAGAGCATGAAATCAACTGACAAACAGCGGTTTTGTGAAATGCTGACCGGCTTGGGCGAATATTACGGCAAGCCGATATCCAAAATGATGATGGATATTTACGCTCAAGGGCTGGCGAATTACGACATAGACGACATATCCAAAGCATTCAGCACTCATGTGCGAAACCCTGATAACGGGCAATTCATGCCGAAGATTGCAGATGTTGAGCGGTCGTTAAATGGCAATTCAGCAACCAGAGCCATGCGAGCATGGAACAAAGTAACAAAGGCTGTGCAGGAAATAGGCACCTACCGCACCGTTAAATTCGACGATCCTTTAATAAACTCTGTAATTCAAGATATGGGCGGCTGGACTTGCATTGGGCAAATTACCGAAGATGAATTGCCTTTCCGAATAAAAGAGTTTGAAAAGCGTTACCAAGCGTATTTGCAGATATCGCCATCTGAGCCAGTAACCGCGCTGATCGGCGTATTTGAAAAACAGAACCGCACTGATGGGTATTACGAGGATGAAACGGTATTGATAGGAAATTACAACAAAACTTTATCTTTGGAGGCAAAATGAATCAATGCGAACAGCTTTTAGAGGCAATGAAACGCGGCGAACAATTAACGGTTGCCGAAGCGATGAGCCGGTATGGGGTTTACGCTTTGAGTCAAAGATGCGGCGAGTTAATTCGGCAAGGGCATCCTGTAAACGTCGAGACAATTAAAGTTCAATCTGGAAAACGAGTAGCCCGATACTCGATGACTTTATGATCTGCAAAGTCTGCGAGGAACGCCGTAGCGCGTCTGCAAACGCTGCGATGTGGCCTATCCTCAACGCGTGGTCAGAACAGCGCCAGTGGCCTATTAACGGCATCCTCAGCGATATTTCAGCGGATGAGTGGAAGGATATTCTTACCGCAGCCTTTGAAAACGATGTAAATCCTAGAATTGCGCCTGGATTGCATGGAGGGATGGTGATGCTCGGTCGGAGAACCAGCAGGTATGGGAAGACACGGTTTAGCGAATGGTTGGACTGGCTGAATGCGGAATCTCATCACGCAGGAATCAAAGTACCGGCACCTGCAAGCATGGAGGAATTTTGACGAAAGAAGAAAAGAAATGGATGGCTGCGGTTGCTGACTTGGGCTGCATCGTCTGCCTGGATGACCATGGATTCGTGCCGTGTCACGTTCATCACATCCTGGTAAACGGCAAACGGTCAGGGCATCTCAACACCATCGGACTTTGCCCAACTCACCACGAATCAGGTATCAGAAACTCTACTGCGGTGTCCAGGCACCCGTTCCGGCGAGAATTTGAAGCGCGATACGGCACAGAATGGGAATTATTGTTAAAAACCAAGAGGTTAATATGCCCAAAGGATTTACAGGAAATTACGTTGACCACGTAGTTCGGCTTGGAATTAAACGTGCGTTGCAAAACAAAAAACAGCGGGACAATAACTTGAATAAGCAAGCCGACGTTACGGAAATTCTTAGGCAATTATTAAACTTAAAGGGTAAAAATGACACCAACGCAGCGCAGCCTGGCAGCTCTCCGCAAACTCGGTTACCTAGTCGAAGTGGTTGAAAAATGGAATTCGTTTACCCGAACGCGTAAAGACCTTTGGGGCTGGGCCGACCTGCTGGCAGTCCGGCGAGGCGAGGTGCTCGCGGTGCAGGTGACCGCCCAGGCCGTTGCTAACCGAGTTGCAAAGGTTACGGACAGCGAAACTATCGGCAGGGTGCGCGAGGCCGGGGTGCGAGTTGAAATTCACGGTTGGCGAAAAAATGCAAAGGGCCGGTATATTCAACGAATTGTCGATTTATCTTGATTTGCGCCTATAATTATTGTGGACTAACATCAAATTGCGTTAGTCTACGCAAGTGATGTTTCACGTGGAACGTTGTAAATGAAAATTGAGCAAGTCAAAATCGACAAGTTGATTCCGTATGCCAGGAACAGCCGCACCCACAGCGACGCTCAAGTGGCCCAGATTGCCGCCAGTATCAAGGAATTCGGTTTCACAAATCCCGTTCTAATCGACGAGACGGGCAGCATCATTGCCGGCCACGGACGCGTTATGGCGGCGCGAAAGTTGGCGATTACTGACGTTCCTAGTATCAGGCTCACGCATTTGACCGAGGCGCAGAAACGCGCTTACATAATTGCCGATAATAAGTTGGCACTCAACTCAGGTTGGGACGATGAAATGCTGGCGGTGGAGTTGAATGACCTAAAGGACATGGGTTTCGACCTAGACCTGACGGGATTCACTTTGGATGAATTTCAAGCAATTCTTTCGATAGAAAATTATCCTGAAAGCAGCGCAAAAGAGATAGACCCAGACGATTATAAAATGTCTGACACTTGCCCCAAATGCGGCTTTGAATTTAATGCAAAAACCTGATTGTGCTTGGAATTTATCAGACCTTGCCAGCGTGCCGCAAAACGGCATCAAAGTAATGAGCACCTTTGCCTGTGGTGGCGGCTCCAGCATGGGATACAAGCGTGCCGGGTGTGAAGTGATTGCTGCCAATGACATAGACCCAGAGATGGCGTGGCACTACAAGCTGAACATCAAGCCCAAGCAATATTTTCTGTGCCCCATAAATGAACTACTGACCAAAGAGCTGCCGCCTGAGTTGTTCGAGCTGGACATTCTGGACGGCTCGCCACCATGTTCCACATTTAGCATGGCCGGAAGCCGAGAAAAAGCGTGGGGGAAAGATAAGCACTTTCGGGAAGGTCAGGCAAAGCAAGTGCTGTCTGACTTATTTTTTGATTATCTTGATCTAGTTGGAAAGCTAAAGCCCAAGGTAGCTATTGCTGAAAACGTCAAAGGGATGATTCTAGGCAACGCCAAAGGCTATACAAAGCTGATAATGGCGCGATTCAAGGAGATTGGCTATCGCCCGCAGTTGTTCCTGCTCAATGCAGCCGACTGCGGGGTGCCGCAGCGCCGCGAACGGGTATTTTTCTGCGCTGTGCGTGATGATATTGATGTGCAGCCGTTGAAGCTGGCCCCGACGCATAAATGGATTAGCGCAGGTGAGGCGACGAGTGATGTGCAGGTATTGACTGATGCGGAACAGGTAGAAACAAAACCAGCGCCAAATGATTTGAAATGCTGGCCTCACACATTGCCAGGGGATACTTATTCAACTTTTCTGATGAAATATGAAAAACGAAATGCTTGTTTTAATCAATATCGTGTCAATGATAAAAAACCTTCAAACACATTATCATCGACAGTTGGTTTATACACGCATTGGTCAAAATGTCGAACTTTAACTTACCGTGAATGGAAGCGCTTAGGCAGCTTCCCAGATGACTACCAAGCCAAAACTGATAAGATAGGCAAGTACATGATTGGCATGAGCGTACCGCCTAAAATGACGGAAGTAGTTGCAAGGGCTGTATGTGAGCAATGGTTAAATGCTAAATCCTTGATTTCATTACAGAAAGCCGCGTGATTTCGCTTCCTTAAAAAGAATGTCATTTATCAAACCTCACCGTCCAACAGATAAAACAAGGCAACAAGCACAGAGTGCTTCAGGACTCGGCTTGCCTCAAGATCAGATCGCTGCTTTGATTGGGATTGCTCCTGAGACGCTCCGTAAGCACTACGACTTAGAGCTAGGACTGGGCAAGGCTCAAGCCTCGGCAGCGGTGGCTAAGACTTTGTTTAACAAAGCCACAACGGGCGGCGACACCACAGCAATGATCTGGTGGACTAAATCACAGATGAAGTGGTCGGAAACCGTTCGGCAGGAGTTGACCGGCAAGGACGGTGGCGGGATAGTAATCCACATCAACAACCAGGACACTGATCTTGTTTAGTGCCACCGCAGCCCAAAGCAGAGCAACTGGGCTGATGACCGGCGATGCCAAGCATGTGATGCTGGTCGGTGGAAGCAGGTCAGGCAAGACGTTTGTGGCGCTGCGGGCGCTAATCATTCGCGCAACCCTGGCACCTAAGTCTCGGCACGTTGTGCTGCGGTTTAGGTTCAATCACGTTAAATCCTCAGTCATCCTGGACACCTTCCCAAAGGTCATGAGCTTGTGCTTCCCGCAGCTCACCTACGTGATCGACAAGACCGATTGGTATGCAACCCTTCCAAACGGCTCCCAAATCTGGTTTGGCGGGCTGGATGACAAGGACAGAACTGAGAAGATTCTAGGTCAGGAATACGCAACCATTTTTTTTAACGAGTGCTCACAGATACCCCTTTCGGCTCGCAACATGGCCGTTACACGACTCGCACAGAACTGCGTGGCTACGGTAGGTGGTCAACAGCGGCAGATGCGCCTGAAGGCGTTTTACGACTGCAATCCTCCGTCGATGGCGCATTGGACGTACAAGATGTTTGTTAAGAAGATTGAGCCAGAATCGGGTAAAGCACTGTCTGATCTGGTCAACTTCAGCATGATGACCATCAACCCCCGCGACAATCTGGAGAACCTGCCACCAGATTACATTAAGGAGCTGGAAAACCTGCCGACTCGGATGCGCTTGCGGTTCTTGGAAGGCAAGTTCGCAGACATAGCCGCGGGTGCGCTCTGGAACGTGGAAATGATCGACACGTACAGGGAAACAACCAATTTGCCAGACATGCTGCGGGTTGTCGTGTCTGTTGATCCTTCCGGCAGCGGCGACACCGATAACGCCGGTAACGACGAGATTGGAATTGTTGTGGCTGGCCTCGGCATTGACGGTCGGGCTTACGTGCTGGAAGATTGCACGATGAAGGCTGGCCCAAGCGTTTGGGCGAATGTTGTGGCAACTGCTTACGACCGCCACGCCGCCGATCTGGTGGTGGCTGAGAAGAATTATGGTGGCGAAATGGTGCGTCATGTGATAAAAAGCGCCAATCCTTACCTAAAATGCGAGTTAATCAACGCATCGAGAGGCAAAGCGGTGAGAGCAGAGCCAGTGTCAGCACTGACAGAACAGGGCAAGATTCGGTTTGGCGGCACGTTTCCCGAACTTGAGGACGAGCTTTGCTCGATGACGACCAACGGGTACATGGGCGACCGCAGCCCGAACCGCGCTGATGCTTTTGTGTGGGCAATGACTAAGCTATTCCCCGGCATTATCAAAACCGATGCCAAATCTCAGCGCAAGCACGTGATGCCGACTCAAAACATTAACCGCGGTGCAACTAGCTGGATGGGTGCTTAATGAAAAACGGACTGTATGCCAACATTAACGCCAAACGCGACCGAATAGCGGCTGGTAGCAAAGAGAAGATGCGTAAGCCTGGTGCTGCTGGCGCACCAACGGCCAAAGCGTTTAAGCAATCGGCTAAAACCGCAAAAAAAGGCAAATAATGCCACTCGTCAAGTCACCTAGCCCGATGGCCTTCCGCAAGAACATCAAGGCCGAGGTTGCCGCCGGAAAGCCCGTGAAACAAGCGGTGGCAATAAGTTATGCTATTAAACGCGCGACGGCGAAGAAGAAGAAATAGTGGCCTATCACGACACAGGCATTAACGAAGCGGGCGCAGTCTCGTCAGGCGGCACGAAGTCCGACCGTGACAACGGCGAGATGCTGGCGACCATGCGGACGCGCCTGACGATGGCGATTGCTGCCTACTCGGATAGCCGCGAGGACGAGCTGGACGACCTGCGCTTTCGTGCTGCAAGCCCTGACAACCAGTGGCAGTGGCCTGCCGACGTGCTGGCGACACGCGGCTCGGTGCAAGGGCAGACGATCAACGCTCGACCATGCCTGACCATTAACAAGCTGCCGCAGCATGTGCTGCAAGTAACCAACGACCAGCGGCAGAACCGGCCATCGGGCAAGGTGATACCGGCTGACGACAAGGCTGACGTTGAGGTAGCCGAGATATTCAACGGCATCGTGCGGCACATCGAGTATATCTCGGACGCTGACGTAGCCTACGACACCGCCTGCGACAACCAAGTGACGTTTGGTGAGGGTTATTTCCGCATCCTGACCGAGTATTGCGACGACCAGAGTTTTGAGCAAGACCTGCGGATTGGGCGTATCCGTGACTCGTTTAGCGTCTACATGGATCCGACGATTCAAGACCCCTGCGGTTCGGATGCCGAGTGGTGCTTCATCAATCAGGAAATCACCAAAGACGCGTACGAGCGTGAGTTTCCTGATGCAGCACCGCTGTCCAGCCTCGCTTACGGCGTAGGCGACGGGCAACTGAACGCGTGGATCAATCAGGACACGGTGCGGATTGCTGAGTATTTCTACATCAAGCACGAATCCAAGAAGCTAAACCAATACCCCGGTGGGATGACCGCAATGGCGGGATCACCGGAGGCCAAACAGATTGAAATGATGGGTTTGGCTGCGACAAAAACTAGAGATGTAGACGTTCGGACAGTCAAATGGTGCAAGACCAACGGCTTTGAGGTGCTAGAAGAACGCGATTGGGCGGGCAAATACATCCCCGTAATCCGCGTAATCGGCAACGAATTTGAGATTGATGGCCGGATGTACGTTAGTGGCTTAGTCCGCAATGCGAAAGACGCCCAGCGTATGTATAATTACTGGGTTAGCCAAGAAGCAGAGATGTTAGCGCTCGCTCCGAAAGCACCGTTTATTGGTTACGGCGGGCAATTTGAAGGATACGAGACTCAATGGAAAACGGCTAACATCAACAACTGGCCGTATCTGGAAGTCAATCCTGATGTGACCGATGGCGCTGGTGGCGCGTTGCCGCTGCCGCAACGCGCACCGCCACCGTTGGCTCAAAATGGCTTGTTGCAGGCCAAGATGGGTGCTGCTGACGACATTAAAGGCACAACTGGGCAATACGATGCCAGCCTCGGCTCACAGAGCAATGAAGTTTCTGGAAGGGCTATTTTAGCTCGTGAGAGGCAGGGGGACACCGGCACCTATCACTTCATCGACAACCTTGCCCGCGCAATTAGATACGCCACGAGGCAGCTTGTAGATATGATTCCCAAAATCTACGACACGCAACGAGTAGCTCGCATCATTGGTCTTGATGGCGAAACAGATCAAGCCATGATTGACCCGACGCAACCCGAAGCGGTGAAAAAGATTGTAGACCAGCAAACTGGCGCAACCATCAAGAAGATTTACAACCCCAATGTCGGCAAGTACGACGTTGCGGTCACCACTGGCCCAAGCTACATGACGAAGCGTCAAGAAGCACTTGATGCCATGTCTCGCCTCCTGCAAGGCAACCCAAACCTGTGGGCTGTAGCTGGAGACCTGTTTATCAAGAACATGGACTGGCCTGGGGCGCAGGAAATGAGCAAACGCTTTGCCAAGACCATTGACCCCAAGTTGATGGACGACTCTGAAGCCTCACCAGAACTAGCGCAGGCGCAGCAGCAGATGCAGGCGATGGGGCAAGAAATGCAGCAGATGCACCAAATGCTGCAAAATGTCAGCCAGTCGATGGAAGCGCAGACGCTAAAGGTCAAGGAGTTTGATAGCCAGGTCAAAGCCTACGACGCCGAGACTAAACGTATTAGCGCGGTGCAAGCCGGGATGTCGCCAGAGCAAATTCAAGACATTGTTATGGGCACCGTCCACGGCATGATTACTTCGGGCGATCTGATTAACGAGATGCCAGGGCGTGACCAAGACATGATGCCTCAAGACATGATGCAGAACATGCCTCACATGCAACAGATGCCGCCGGACATGCAGCAGATGCCGCCACCTGAAATGATGCCTATGGAACAAATGCCGACACCGCAAGGGATGCCACAGTGAAATGCACCGACTTTATGGGGATGCTGTTCTTAGCGCGAGATGTGGCGCACAGCGTCCACCTCAACACCCGCAGCTACTCCAAGCACGTAGCCTTGAACATCTTTTACGAGCGTATCGTAGGTGCTGCCGACGACTTTGCCGAAGCATACCAAGGGCGGCATGGTCTGATTGGCCCTATCTCGCTCATGTCAGCCAAGAAAACCGCCAACATTATCGAGTTTCTGGAAGATCAGTTGAAAGAAATTGAAGCGTGCAGATATGAGGTGGTGGATAAGTCGGACAGTTCGTTGCAGCAACTTATCGACAATATCGTAGAAGTCTACTTACGCACGCTCTACAAACTTCGATTCTTAGCTTGAGGTCAATCATGTCAGCCACCTATGAACGTATCACCGCAACTCATCAAATTAAAGTTGGGTTTACGGTTTTAAAAGGCATTTTTATTAGCGCTGCAAGCGCAACGCCAACCATCACAATTTACGATTCCGGCACCGCAAGCACTGGTGACCCGATCATAATAGGCGTGTTTACACCCGCAGCGGCAACTAATCACACCTTTACCGCAAACGGCATAACGGCAAGCAAAGGACTTTACGTCGTCATATCGGGAACGGTAGCAGCGACCCTATTTTTTGAATAACCGCACTGGCGCGGAACGCCAGGGATTCCAAGGAATCAAGCCATGTCTGAAGAAGTACTAGCGGAAGTACCCGCGCCGGAACAGGTCGCTACGGCAGCACCTGAGCCTGAGATAGCAGCGCCGGAAGCAGCACCCGAAGTTGAGCCTAAAGTATTCACACAAGAGGACTTGGACGCAGCCATCGGTAAACGGCTTGCAAGAGAACAAAGAAAGTGGGAGCGCGAAGCAAGGCAGGCCGAAGCACCAAAGCCCGTCCCTGTAGAGCATGTTAAGCCGGAACAGTTTACGACGACCGAGGAATACGTTGATGCGTTGACGACTTCCAAAGCCGCGCAGATTGTCCAGCAGCAACAGTTTGCGAAACAGCAACAGGATTTGTTGGGGAACTATCACGACAAGGAAGAAGATGCGCGGAGTAAATACGAGGACTTTGAACAGGTCGCGTACAACCCCAAGCTACCGATTACTAACGTGATGGCTCAGACAATTCAAGCCTCGGATAACGGCCCTGATATTGCATACTATCTCGGCACGAACCCCAAGGAAGCTGACCGCATTTCTCGACTTGAACCGTTCTTGCAGGCTAAAGAAATAGGAAGATTGGAAGCGAAAGTTGCTTCTGAACCCGTAACAAAACGTACATCCAGCGCACCTGCGCCGATTTCACCTGTTACCGCTCGCGGAGGTCACTCCGGCGGTTTTGATACCACAGACCCAAGGTCAATTAAAACCATGACCACAAGCCAGTGGATCGAAGCTGATAGAGCAAGACAAGTGAAAAAGCAGGAAGCGAGGAACCGCTAACTACTTTAAGGAGTTTTTTCATGGCTAATAGCCTGCTTACCATTGATATGATTACCCGGAAGTGCCTCGAAATTCTTGAGAACAACCTGGTTATTTCGCGCAATTGCAACAAAGAGTATGACGACAGCTTCGCTGTTGAAGGTGCCAAGATCGGTTCGACCTTGCGGATTCGTCTGCCGGATCGTGCCTTGGTGACTGACGGTGCCGCCCTGCAAGTTCAGGACGACAACGAGCAATTCACTACGCTGACGGTTTCTAGCCAGAAACACATCGGCATCAACTTCACCAGCGCCGAGCTGACAATGCAGTTGGATGACTTTGCGGAACGTGTTCTGAAGCCGCGTATCAGCCAATTGGCGTCGAGTGTGGATGCTGACGTTGCTAACGCCTACAAGTCTATTTTCAACACCGTAGGCACTCCCGGCACCACGCCTGCCACCGCTCTGGTTCTGCTGCAAGCGCAACAGAAGCTGAACGAGTCGGCGGCTCCCATGTCGCCGCGCTACGCAACAGTAAACCCTGCCGCTAACGCTGGCCTGGTCAACGGTATGACCGGTTTCTTTAACCCGACGGGCACGATCTCCCGCCAGTTCAAGACCGGCATGATGGGTGAAGGTGTTCTTGGCTTTGACGAGATGAATATGTCTCAGTCAATTGTCAACCACACCACGGGCAGTCGTGCAGGCACCATTTTGGTGAACGGTGCGGTTAGCACGCAAGGGCAAGCCACCATCAGCATTGACGGACTTACCGGTGCAACTGACACGGTAACTGCGGGTGATGTGTTTACCATTGCTGGCGTCTATGCGGTCAACCCGCAGACCCGTCTTAGCACTGGTAGCCTGCAACAGTTTGTTGTGACGGCGGCACAAACGGGTGCTAGTAATGCTTTGGCAAACATGGCTATCTCGCCGCCCATGTACACGTCTAGTAACGCGTTGGCAACCATTGACGCGTTTCCCGCTGACAATGCTGCGGTGACGTTCGTGGGAACCGCGTCAACCGTGTATCCGCAAAACTTGGTGTATCACAAGAATGCGATCACGCTGGCTACGGCTGACCTCTTGCTTCCGCAAGGTGTCGATATGGCTTCGCGTCAAGTGCATAACGGTATCTCGATGCGGATTGTGCGTCAGTACGACATCAACAACGACCGTATGCCCTGCCGTGTCGATGTGCTGTATGGTTTCAACACCATTCGCCCACCGATGGCCTGCCGTATTTTTGGTTAATAGAACCGCTCCCGCCTAGCGCGGGGGCATCTTAATTTTTAGGAGAAACAATCATGGCACTTCCCTCAGTTGGTGGCGGCTATCAGAACACTGATGGCAATCAAAGCGAACAAACAATTGGCGTCCAAGCCGCGCAACAAACGGCAACTGCAACCGCAACTTTGACTGTTGCTCAAGTCACGGGTGGGATTTTGGTGGGCAACCCGTCTACAACGGCGGCGTCCTACACTCTGCCGACGGCGGCGTTGATTGACGCAACGATGACCAACATGAAAACCAACAGCACGTTTAAGCTGACGGTAATCAATCTTGGCACCAGTACTGGCCTTATCACGGTGGTTGTTGGCACCGGCATTACTGCGGTAGGCAACTTGGTTGTTGCTATTACTGGCAGTGCGGCGGGTGTTAGCGGCGCGGCTGAGTTTCTGTTCCGCAAAACCGGCGACGCAGCGTACACCGTTTATCGCGTAGCTTAGTAACAACACCTCGCGGCGTAACAACCGCGAGGTGGTTTTTAAGGATTAAAATATGGTCATCTACCTGCGCCACCCCGTCCACGGCAGCAAAGTTGCTATTGCAGAGGCCGAAGCTGAAGCTGACGAAAAAAATGGCTGGGAGCGTTACGAACTTGGCGCGTTGTTAACGCCTGTAAACGAACTGGCTAAACCTCGCGGCAGACCGCGTAAGGAGCTTGAAGAATGACCACCACGGCTGGCGATCAGATCAACGGGGCGTTACGGCTGATTGGTCAATTAGCCGAAGGTGAAACACCATCGGCGGCAACGTCAGCCGACGCGCTGACCGCAATGAACCAGATGCTTGATAGCTGGTCGTCTGAGCGTCTGTCCGTGTTCTCAACGCAAGACCAGGTATTTACTTGGCCTGCTAATACCGCAACACGCACTCTTGGGCCAACGGGCGATTTTGTCGGTAACCGTCCGGTATTGGTGGACGATTCAACGTATTTCCGCGACCCATCAAACAATATCAGCTTTGGCATCAAGCTCATAAACCAAGCGCAATACAACGGCATTGCGGTAAAGACCGTTACCAGCACCTACCCGCAGGTCATGTTTGTAAACATGACAATGTCCAATATAGAAATGACGATTTATCCGGTGCCAACTAAAGCGTTGGATTGGCATATTGTCAGCGTCAACGAGCTGGTCGAACCGGCTACGCTGGCGACCACGTTAGTGGTGCCGCCAGGCTACGTGCGAGCGTTTCGGTTCAATCTAGCGTCTGAGATTGCCGCCGAGTTTGGCGTAGAGCCGCCGCCCCAAGTGCAGCGAATTGCCATGTCGAGCAAACGCAACATCAAACGCATCAACAACCCCGATGACGTAATGAGCTTGCCTTACAGCATCGTGGCGACTCGCCAGCGGTTTAACATTTACGCAGGAAATTACTAACATGGCTAATATCGCAATTTCTGCTCTCCCCGTTGCCACTTCTCAAGCTGGCGCTGATGTGCTGCCAATCGTGCAAGCAACGACCAGCACGACGAAACAACTGTCAGTGACCAATCTGTTTACCAGCCCGACGTTTGTTACGCCCGCGCTGGGAACGGTTGCCAGCGGCAATATTAGTGCTTGCACCAGCACCAGCCAAGTTTTGACCACACCTGTAATTGGTGCGGCAACCGGCACCAGCCTTACTGCAACCGGCACGATCGTATCTACCGGCACTGCGGGTGTGGGATACGCCACGGGCGCGGGCGGGGCGGTAACACAAATAACTAGCCGCACTACAGGCGTGACGCTAAACAAAACGGCTGGCGCAATTACTTTGGTGAGTGCAGCGGGGTCAGCTACTGCTGCCACGTTTACCGTGACCAATAGCACCGTGGCGGCAACGGATGTAATCATCCTAAACCAAAAGTCCGGCACAGACCTTTACGATTTGATGGTCACCGCGGTGGCTGCGGGTAGCTTTAACCTTACGTTTCGCACAACGGGCGGCACCACCACAGAAACCCCAGTTTTGAATTTTGCGGTCATCAAAGCAGTTGCGGCGTAATTGAAAACGCCCATCCTTGGCGGCAGCTATGTCGCTCGGTCAATCAATGCGGCAGACAATCGCATAGTCAACCTTTTTGCGGAAGCGATACCAGACGGTAGCGGCGGGAAAGAGGCGGGCTTTCTGCTGCGGTGTCCTGGCCTGCGTCTGCTTGCAACCGTTGGTGATGGCCCAATCCGTGGGTTGTGGGTCACCAATGGCATAGCCTATGTGGTGTCAGGCAGTGAGTTCTACAGCCTGACCACAAGCTACACGGCTACCCTGATCGGTTCTGTAACCGGCACCGGGCCGGTCAGCATGGCAGACAACGGCACCCAGATATTCATTGCCTGTAACCCTGATAGTTACATCTACAACGTATCCACGTTGGCGTTTGCACAGATTACCGACGTAGACTTCCCCGGTGCGGGATCGGTTGGCTACCTAGACGGTTACTTTGTATTCAACGAGCCGGACTCGCAAAAGTTTTGGGTAACCAGCCTGCTGGACGGCACAGCCATAGACCCGTTGGACTTTGCCAGCGCGGAAGGCTATCCCGACGATGTGGTTGCCTTGATCGTAGATCACCGCGAGATATTTTTGTTCGGCAACACCAGTGTTGAAGTCTGGTATGACGCAGGAACGCCTGACTTCCCATTAGCGCGGATTCAAGGCGCGTTTATGGAAGTGGGCTGCGAGGCTGCGTATTCGGTAGCCAAGCTAGACAACAGCGTGTTCTGGCTGGGTTCGGATGCTCGCGGGCGCGGAATAGTCTACCGGGCTAACGGCTACACGCCTGCGCGTATTTCGACCAACGCGGTGGAATATGCCATCCAAAGCTACGGCAACATCACCGATGCCATCGGCTACACCTACCAGCAAGACGGGCACCCGTTCTATGTGCTGATATTCCCGTCTGCCGAAGCTACATGGGTTTATGACGTATCCACTCAGTTGTGGCATGAACGCGCTGGGTTTGAAAGCGGACAATTTGTCCGGCACCGTAGCAATTGCCAGATGTCGTTCAATGACGAGATTGTCGTAGGCGACTACGAGGACGGGCGGGTCTATGCCTTTGATCTTGATGTTTACGCTGATGACGACCAGATTCAGAAGTGGCTGCGGTCATGGAGAGCGTTGCCAACAGGCCAAAACAACCTGAAACGCACCGCGCACCACTCGTTGCAATTGGATGCCGAAACAGGCGTTGGGCTGAATGCCTATCCCGCTTACGATGGCGAAGACCTAGCCACTGAATCCGGTAACATCATAGTGGCTGAGTTTGTGCAAGGCTATTTGACCACGCAAGCCGGTGACCAGTTAGTCACCGAGGCCGGTGACGGGAATGAACCGCTGGTGACCCAAGTGCAGCCTGCCGAGGATTACAACGGCTATGCGCTGGAAACCGAAGCCTACACTGCGGCACCGGGTTACGACCCACAGGTCATGCTGCGCTGGTCTGACGACGCGGGGCATACTTGGTCAAACGAACACTGGAACTCAATGGGTAAGCTAGGGGCTTATGGCACCCGCACCATCTGGCGGCGACTCGGCATGACCGAGAAAATCCGCGACAGGGTTTATGAGGTGTCAGGAACAGACCCGGTCAAGATTGCCATCATGGGCGCTGAATTGTTTGTCACGCCAACGAGTAGCTAGTGAACATCACCAACATCCCCGCGCCTCGGGTGCCGTTCATCGACGAGCGCACCGGCCTTATGGCGCGGGAGTGGTATCGGTTTTTTCTTAATCTGTTCGTTCTGACCGGTAGCGGCAACAACCCTATCACGCTTGAAGAACTGCAACTTGGGCCGCCCAACCAGCCTGACCTGACCGAGCTGCTAATCCAGATCAATAAAGACATTGCGCCGCAATACGAAGATCAATCGGGCGACTTTCTAAAGACCCTCGACACCGCGCAATTGATGTCGATGATGTCGCAGTTTGCAAATGCAGAAGCGGCTATCCAAGGGGCTTACCTTCAGCCGGTTGTGCAGACCGGCACCATTGCCAACTACAACCTGGACGGTAGCCCAACGGCGGGTGGCGTGGCCTACGGCACCGGCCCTGCGCTTGCGGTCAGTGCGGCAGGCACAGTGGGACAGGTACTGACCAGTGCTGGCGCGGGCGTTCCGACTTGGACAACACCAACGACGGGCACAGTAACCTCGGTTTCTGTGGTGTCAGCCAACGGGCTGGCGGGAACCGTTGCAAATGCAACAACTACCCCAGCAATTACGCTTTCAACGTCTATTACCGGAGTGCTGCTAGGCAATGGCACTGCTATCAGTGCGGCCACCAGCGGCACCGATTATGCCCCGGCAACCAGCGGCACCTCGATCCTGTATGGCAACGGGGCTGGCGGGTTTAGCAACGTCACGATAGGAACCGGCGTTGCCTTTGCTGGCGGCACCTTGTCGGCAACCGGCTCAGGCGGCACAGTCACCAGTGTAGCGGCGCTGACGCTCGGCACGACTGGCACTGACCTGTCCAGCACTGTTGCAAACGGCACGACCACGCCGGTCATCACGCTGCAAGTTCCAACCGCTTCGGCAACTAATCGCGGGGCTTTGAGTGCTGCCGATTGGACGACTTTTAACAGCAAACAGGCTACTTCGGCACCAGTTACGGTTACAACAAATTCAAGTGTTGGCGCAACAGATTCGTGGATTATTAACAACAAATCTGGGTCAACTTTAACTTTAACTCTACCTGCCCCCGCTAGTTACAGCGGGCGGGTGCTTAATATTCAAACTTACCAAGCGCAAACGGTAGTGTCTGCGTCATCAAATGTTGTGCCACAAGCCGGAGGATCAGCGGGTGCAGCGATACTTGCCGCATCTATTGGTGACCACGCTACGTTGGTTTCTGACGGAACTAACTGGGTAATGACGCAATACAACTCGTTTAACAATCTTTTGCTGGAGTAAAAAAATGGCCGTGAATCTCTCCCTTCTTGGCGGCGCAGGTTGGCAGTTCTTTGACAACAATGGAATTCCTTTGGCTGGCGGTTTGCTTTACACATACGAAGCAGGCACAACAACTCCCGCAAGCACTTACACCACCAGCGCGGGAAATGTTTCAAATACTAACCCGGTTGTTTTGAATTCCGCTGGACGGGTTGCGGAAGCAATTTGGCTAACGCAAGGAACGAGCTATAAGTTTGTGCTTAAAACTTCTGCGTTGGTAACGCTTGGCACGTATGACAATATTACCGGCGCGTCAGACCCAGCAGACATTTACGCGGCTCTTGCGGCTTCTTCGGGTTCGTCACTTATTGGCTTCTTGCAAGCCGGAACAGACGCTGTAGCCACCACGGTGCAAACTAAGTTGCGTCAGACTGTAAGTGTTCTGGATTTTGGTGCGGTAGCCGATGGCAATTTAGCTCTTGATACAGGGACAAATAATTCAACCGCGTTTAATCTTGCTCTTGACTATGTGGGGTCACTTACGCTGGGGTCTAGTGAGGCTGGCGCAGTCTATGTCCCTAATGGCGTTTATAAACTAAATACTGTGATCACTATTCCAGAGGGAGTAACTCTGCGTGGCGCAGGTCGTCACTGCACAACATTGTTTGCTCCAGCATCTTTTAACACTACCGGGGGAATAGTTGCGTTTGGTGCCGGAACAGTGTCGCATGGCATTTGTGATCTGGCACTTCTTGCGCCTCCCGGCGGTGTAACTGGAACCGGGACATCGGGTGTCGGCATTTACGCCGCAAGAAACGGCACGTTTATTGAACGTGTGTGGGTGGCTGGATATAACATCAACATCCTACTGGCGAACACTGATATCTTTGTGCTGGACTCAATCATAGAGGAATGCACAACCGCAGGGATCGGCATTGATATGAATGCCTCTGCAAATGACATAACTATTGCAAACTGTGAAGTCTTTGCTTGCGCGAACACTAGTATCCGTATCAAGGACACAACAAACACTGATGGAACGATCAACATCAGCAACGTCAGAATGTTAGATGTACGAACCACTGGGATTCAGGTAATTGATAGTTCATGTCCAGTGCAAATCTCAAACTGCTCTGCTGCTGGCCTTTCTGAAGTTACTAACGTAACTGGTGCTGGGATAGCAATAGACAATGCAGACAATGTAGCAATTTCTAATTTTGTTTGTCGTGTTGGTTCGGGTGGTAAAAGCACCACTGGTTGCGGAATACTAATCAGCAACTCTTCCACCAATGTCACTATCGTTGGCGGTGAGATTCAAGCTATGTTAGACGGAATTCAATCAACTGGCAGTAACGAAATAGTAATTACCGGAATAAATTGTTCCTCCAATGGACGAAGGGGAATTTACTTTAATGGCGGTGGTAGGGTTACAGTTACCGGGGTGCATTGCTATGGCAATGGCACTGCGGGTGGAACTACCGATGCTGGCATATTTGACACCAACAATACTGCGAACGCAGAACATCTATTTACTGGATGCCACTGCTCTCAAGATGGTAGTGGTGTGCAAGACTATGGTTTCTATATAGATATTGGCGCGGCATCTTGCATTACATATCTCACTGGTTGCATGGCGGAAAATAACAATACCGCAAACTTTAGCAAAAATGGAGTAACGGCAAACATCAGCCAAGTTGACGCAATTATCAATGTATCAGGATCAATCACCGCAAATGGCGGCACTGCAATACCTGCTGGAGGAACGCTAAGTACTGGATTGCTTGTAAGTAGCACTGCGAATTTTGGCGTATTTTTTGGTTCTGGTGCGCCAAGTATTTCAGCAGCCAAAGGATCGTTGTATTTGCGATCTGACGGAAGCGGCGTTGGTAATCGTGCTTACATTGCCACTGACGCTGTAGGTACTTGGACTGCTGTTACGACAGCATCGTAATATGTCCAATAGTAAAATATCCGCATTAACCTCCGCAACGACACCGTTAGCGGGTACGGAAGTTCTTCCAATTGTTCAAAGTAGCGTAACAAAACAAGTTTCTGTTGCTAATTTGACTGCTGGTCGCGCTGTATTAGGCACTAGCTTTAATGGCTCGACGTTAGCTAATGCTACGCGCCAAGTTTTTTTAAGCGGCACAAGTGCAACTTACACTACGCCCGCAAACGTCAGGCAGATTCGTGTTTCTTTGTGGGGCGGGGGCGGTGGCGGTGCTGGAAGTGGCAGCACCGGCCCTAATAACGGCAGCGCGGGTGGCGACAGTATATTCAATTCTGTTAACGCTGCTGGCGGGTCGGGAGGAAGCAACGCTCTTGGCGGGGGCGGCGGCACTGGCGGCAGCGGGACAGCGTCAACAAGGTTGCCTGGCGCTCGTGGGCAGACGAACTTGACAGTATTAGCCAGCGGGGTGAACGCCTATTATATTGGCGGTAACGGCGCGGGTAATGGCGGCGGGGTAGGTGGCGGGGCTGGCAGCAGCGGATCGGCGGGGAGCGCCGCCGTTGCAAATGGCGGGGGTGGTGGTGGTGGTGGAGGCGTGGCGCAAGCCGCGTTCGCAATAATTGCTGCTTACTACCAAGGTGGTGGCGGCGGTTCAGGCGAATATGTTGAATACATTATCAACTCACCAGCCGCAACTTACACTTACACGGTTGGCGCTGGCGGTGCTGCCGGAAGTGCAGGAACAAGCGGCGCGGCAGGCGGCGCGGGTGGTAGTGGTTTAATTGTAGTTGATGAGATTTATTAGCACAATACAAGGATATTAAAATGACAGTTACCGTAAAAACACTTATCCCCGCCAAGACCGCTGAGTCTAGCCAGACTACGCAATACACAGCGACGAACGTCACCACAATCATTGACAAGTTTACCGCGACCAACTACAGCGCAACGGCGGCAACGCTCAGTGTGAATCTGGTCACTGCTGCTGACACGGCGGGCAATCAGAACTTGATTACCAAGACCAAGACGCTGGCGGCCAGCGAGGTATATACTTTCCCTG
>Ga0222712_10001224_pt1 | contig 32596 bp, 27 predicted proteins | sample C33_657DmetaG_FD_165043 | JGI IMG/M metagenome (GOLD analysis project Ga0222712, IMG submission 165043) | Estuarine water microbial communities from San Francisco Bay, California, United States - C33_657D | ecosystem: Environmental > Aquatic > Marine > Unclassified | place: USA: California...
GGAATAGAAGAAGTATAAACTTTTACCATACCGCCCGCAAAATCTGCTGGTAAGTCTGCCGATGGTGTTTTGAATACCAATAAACGATCAATAGCACCGCTCGGAATTATATCAAATGAAAATGCTTTTTTATCAATCTCACTACTAGGCGCCGCTGCATCGTTTAACCAAGTGGAATTATAACGATCCATCAATCCACGTACCATGATAAATTTATCGTCTTGGACGGTAACTCCCGGAATACGCTTTACAACATCTGCTGCATTTCTATCCATTGACTTAGAAATCTGAGCCGCACCAACTGCACTCACCGTTACACTATTCTTTTTCACTTCACTAATTACCGCCATTTCAGTATGGGTAATTTTGCTCGACTTTAAGGTTACGCCTTTTAATTCATTGCCTTCGCCAACTAATTTTACTAATACCGAAGGCGTATTATCACTTACGTTTACTGTAATGGTTTGCGCTTTGTAAGAAATATAACGAATGGTTAATTTATACGTTCCGTTCGGAATATCTTTAAATTCAAAAACCCCATTAGCATCAGTTACGGTTGTTTTATTTTGTTTTTCTAAAATAACGATAACGCCGGTTAAATTTGATGCATCTTTGGCATCAATAATACTTCCTTTGATCGTACCTGCAAATGAAGCAGCTACTAAGCCTAAATAAAGAATAACTAGTAAAATAAATGATCTCATTGCTTTGTTTTTATTTTTATACGCAAAATTAAGTTGCATAGTTGCCCTTAGGAAAAGCATAGCGTTACCAAATCGTTTCCTATATATTAAGTAATTGTTAAGCATGGATGGCAAATGGCTCTAAATAATTGAATTTATCATTAGATACAATTAATGAAATTATATCTTGTGTTTGGTCTGGATAATCCACTTCAATGAGTTGTGGCGATACTAACCACTTAGTCAAAGCCGCCTTTTCTAAGAATAAATCAAACCAAACCTGCACCCCCATCTCTGCTAATGCCGCCGCATTGCAATATTGCTCGTACTGATTTTTCATGGGTACCACCGCCAATTTCTTTCTTAAATACAAAGCTTCTGCAGGTGCCTCAAATCCGGCACCACACAAAACCCCTTGTGCAGATGCCATGCTCAATAAAAAAGCTTCATCACCCACAGGGTAAATACTTACATTATTGAAATAAAAATTTACGCTAGTATCTTTTGAAAATACATGCCAATGCACTTCTGGAAATTGACTTAAAAAATTAGCTAGATGATGATGATTATAAGCCGGCAAATACACGGTATAATGCCCCGCATTAATCGATTGGAGCTGACGCACTTTCGGACGAATAATGGGAGTGAAAATATGCGCATCGTAGGCCTTAAAATGAAAACCAAAGGCATAGGTTGTCGGGGCATAATATTTCAAGATCCACTGACTTAAGGCATGATCACCACTGGGCTTCGGACTCAAAGGATTGGCTACCGCTTCCTGATGACTCAAACCATAACAGGTTTTCTTTCTCCATTGACAAGCCCAAGCCACCACAGGCTCAAAATCATTAATGATCAAATCGTATTCCTGCACCGGAAAGAAAAATACATTTTTGAAAAATTGCCACCAATCAAAATGAAAAAAACTACGCACTAGATCTACACCGCCTTTCTTGCCGATGATAAAACTCAAACCTTTAAGATGATATTTTACAGGAAATGATTGAGCTACGCTCGATTGGGTTCCACTCAATAATACATCTACTTCACCATATTTTTGTAGGAGTGGATAAATGGCTTGCGCTCTAGAGATATGACCATTGCCCGTAGCCTGAATAGCCAATAAAATTTTCATGTTATACTTTTTGTGTCTGACTAATCAATAAATTAAATAACTCGGGGATATCCATAGTTTTGGACTGCAAACTAGCAAGGTCTACTTGCTGTGCTACAACATCTTGCTCATAAAAATAGAGCTTCCACTGATCCTCATTATATTCTAAGGCACTTAGATTTTCTATCCAATCACCCGAATTTAAATAATGAACCACACCATGCGGCGTAACGATAATTTTCTTTTCGGGTTGATGGATATGACCACAAATCGCATAGTCATAGTTATGCTCTGCCGCTATCGAACAAACGGTATCTTCAAACTTATTCATGAAAGCCACCGCTTTCTTTACACTGTTTTTTATTTTCTTGGAAATGGAAACGCGCTCTCTACCCATCTTCAATAAAAAGGTATTCACTAACCGATTTAAAAAAATCAAAGCATCATAACCAATAGAGCCCAGTTTGGCCAACCATTTACTATGCTGCATCACCACATCAAAAACATCGCCATGAAAAATCCAAACTTGTTTATTATTGAGTTTTAAGGATAACTTATTTTTTATTTTTAAAGAGCCTAATTCGGTATCAGCAAATTTTCTTAAATATTCATCATGATTGCCGGTGATATAATACACCGGAATTTGCTCACTAGCCCAAGCTATGAAATGCAATAATATAGAGGTATGCAAAGGAGGCCAATAACGTTTTTTAAATTGCCAGATGTCTATGATGTCGCCATTCAGCACCACCATCTTCGGTTGCACGGTTTTTAGATATTGTAAAAGTTCTTTGGCATGACAACCCTGCGTACCCAAATGGATATCAGATAAAACCAATACTTCAACTTCTCTTTTGGTCATAGTACAAAAATTGACTATAACAAAATAAAGCCTCTAGTATGTCCTAATTATTAAGGGGATATTAAACTAATGTAAACTTATATTGACTCTTGATAGTATATACTTCGCACAATACCATCAGCTAAACCAATCTTAGGCACAAAGATTTCTTTACTCTGCATATGCTCCATGATGTTTAAGAAGATGGATAAGGCCGGCACCATTACATCGGCACGGTCTTCACGCAAATCATAATGATGCATGCGCTCTTCTATACTCATAGCACTTAAGTTATCATGATACGAAGACAAGGTCGCTTTACTCAAAGGCTTGCCTTCTTTCTGCTTCGATAAGGAAAATAGTTTATTGATATTGCCTCCGCTACCTACTAATTGCACCTGATCATTTTTCTTGCTAATCGCTTTTAAGAAACGCGCCAGCTCTTGCCAATGCGCTTTACTCACTTGGTTTTGCAATAAACGAATAGTGCCAATATTAAAGGATTCTTTTTGCACTAATTTATTATCGCGGAATAAAGATAATTCCGTGCTACCCCCACCCACATCTATATACAATAAGGTTTTTTGCGCATTATTTTTTTCGCCTAAATGCGCATTATAAATAATCGTTGCTTCTTCTTGTCCGCTTATAATATCGATGGCAATATCTGTATCTGTTTTAATCGCTTTGATTAAAGCCTTTCCATTTTTTGCATCACGCATAGCTGATGTAGCACAAGCTCTATATACATCTACTTTGTATACATTCATGAGCATCTTGAAGGCCTGCATAGAATCTACTAATTGCTCTTGCTTCTTTTTGCTAATCTTACCTTTTTCAAATACATCAAAACCTAAACGCAAGGGTATACGAAGAAATAATAACTTGGTAAAATCTACTTCCTTGTCTTTATAAGGATGCGCTTCTGAAATTAATAAACGAATGGCATTAGAACCAATATCAATTGCTGCAATTTTCAACTAATTATATTTTTTATTACTTAAATAATTAAATGTTTCCGTTTGCGAGCGCAGCTTCTTTGCTTTGGGAGCTGGCAACACATAGGTATTCATTTGTTCATTATCTAAGATACGACCTTTTACATTTTCCTGCAATTGAATATCCAAAATATCTTGTAATTCTTCTGCTATAAGCGGATCTAAAATCGGACAAGCTACTTCTATACGATGATCTAAATTACGCACCATCCAATCGGCAGAAGAGATGAAGGTTTTAGCATTTTTACCCGTACCAAAAATAAAAACACGTGCATGCTCTAAATATTGATCTACAATACTCAAGGCATGGATTGGTTTTTTGAAGGCCGACAATTCTGTCAACGCACAACAAATGCCTCTGATAATCAAATGTACCGGCACTCCTTCTTTAGCAGCATCGTATAATTTTTCAATTAAGGCAATGTCTACCAAACTATTGAGCTTGATAATCATTTGACCTTGCTTACTATTTTTGTTTTTCTTAATTTCTTGCTGAATCAAGTTTAAAAAATACGGACGCATATGATTCGGTGTAGCAATCAATATTTTCAAAGCATCTAATGGATTTTTTTTCAGCATGGGCTTTTCTAAATACATAAATACTGCATTCACATCGCGTAAGATTTGCGCGTGATTGGTAAATAATAAATGATCACCATATACTTTAGACGTCGATTCGTTAAGGTTGCCGGTAGATATAAAGCCGTAGTATTTTATTCTATTAAATTGCTTCTTTTTAATCACGCATAATTTAGCATGCACTTTCATATTCGGCATACCAATCAATACTTTTACACCCTCTTCTTCTAATACCGCTTTCCAATGCAGATTGGCTTCTTCATCAAAGCGCGCGCGCAATTCTAATACCACCGTTACTTCTTTACCATTGCGCACCGCATTCAGTAAGGCATTGATGATCTTAGAATCTTTTGCCAAACGATAGCAGGTAATTTTTATACTTTGTACAAAGGGATCAATAGCTGCTTCGCGCAATAAATCGATTACTGAATCAAAAGAGTGATATGGCAAATGCAACATTACATCGCGCTGATCTAAAACACTCATAATTCTACACGGCTGGGTAAGCAACGGATGAATAAAAGGTTTTGGTCGCTCAATATAATTTGAAAATACCGATTTAGGGAAATCCATAAAGTCTTTGAAATTATGAATACGCCCACCGGCAATGAGGTTGTCTTTTTTAGAAAGGTTCAATCGCCTGATTAAGAAATCTAATAAGCGGGCATCTATTTGTTTATCGTATACAAAACGCGTAGCCTTCCCTTTCTTCCTGCTCTTCAAGCCTTTTTCTATTTCCTCTACTACGTTCGACTGAAAATCATTATCTATCTCAATCTCCGCATCCCGGGTCAGTTTTACAATATGACTCGAGAATTGATTATAACCAAAAGGCGCAAATAAGTTCGATAAATTGAAGCGAATAATATCTTCCAATAAAATCACGTGCACTTCTTTTTTGCTATCGGGCAAAATCACAAAGCGCGGCAAGGTCTTAGACGGAATGTCTATTAAGGCATAAGATTGCAAATTGGTATGCTCTGCATTGCCCAGCACACAAGCCAAATAAATATGCTTATCTCTCAAGAAGGGCGATTGTGGCATACTTTCTATCATCAGCGGCACTATTCTCGAGCGCACCTGATCTTCAAAGTAGTTTTTTACAAACAGCTTTTGAGACGCATTGAGTTGGCGCTCATTTTTGAAATAGATACGATGCTTCTTTTCTAAGAGCTCTATGATATTGGTAAAGGTCTTATCAAAAATGCGTTGCTGCTCTACTACCTTGTCGTGAATTTTTTTAAGAATCTTATCGGGATGTGCCTCGGCATGAAATTTATTAAAGGCACTAATGGTTTTCATTTTGGTAAGCGTAGCCACGCGCACTCTAAAAAATTCATCTAGATTATTAGAAAATATGCCTAAAAATTTGAGCCGGTCATACAGATGCACCTGCTCATCCATGGCTTCTTGCAAAACGCGTTCATTAAAAGCTAACCAGCTGATATCGCGAATGATGGTATTCTTCGTTTTCAAAATAAATAATTGTAACGCAAATTTAATAGGCCCTTGTGGAATGCAATATTAATTAATTGTAAACAAGGTCTTAGCTTTATAAAAAATGTACCTTGCCCGTAGCTATATTATAAATAGCAGGCACTACACCTACTTTCCCGGCTTGCACTAAGTCGTTAATAATCGGGCTGCGTTCTGTAATTTCTTTAGCACCTAACAATACATTGGTTTTGGTTACTTCATACTCAAACAATTCGTAGTCTCTCTCTTGATTAATAGTTTTGGCTACTTCTGCTACTGCCGGCTCTATTTTTTCTATAAGCTCTGTTAAGTGCCCTAAGTGGATATGATTGCAAGCGCCTTTAATAGCGCCACAATTAGTATGCCCTAAGACCACAATGAGCTTACTGCCTACTACCGACGTAGCATATTCTAAGCTGCCTAAGATACCATTGGTAATTACATTACCCGCAATACGGATACTAAAAATATCACCAAAGCCTTGGTCGAAAATTAGTTCGGCCGCGGTTCTCGAGTCCATGCAACTTACAATGGCTGCAAAGGGATGCTGATTATCTTTCAGTTGATTCAACACTTCCAGGTGATCTCTATTCTTCTTCAAATTATTTAGGAAGCGGAAATTACCTTCTTTTAATAATTGTAAACTATGTGTTGGCATACTTTATTCTATTTAATGTTTCAATTGTTGTATTAATTTCTGATGATTACCGGCAAAACGCTTAGGCAATTCATCGAGATACGCTAAAGTACTCAATAATTCAGTCTCTGTAATCGTTTGTTGTAATTTATATCGATTATTAAAACCAATCATCGCTATTTGTATGTGGCGCTCTTGCGCTTTCACTTCCTGAAATTCGCGTATCAGTTCTATCACATCATAATCGATATACTCATTTTGCGAAGCATCTAAAACAAGGTAAGTATCGGCTGGCAATAAATCTAAAGCTGTTTTTATGCTTGCTTTATTTAAAAAAGAAACTACTTGTGCCAATTCTATTTTAATGATTTGCGTAGTGGAATAAATGCTTCGTTGAAAATAAAAAGGTGCACGCATATTGCGTTTTAAAATGTAAAATATACTCACCAACAAACCCATGCATACCCCTTTTAATAAATCGGTAGCCACAACCGCTGTAATCGTTACCATAAAAGGTACAAATTGACTCCATCCACCTTCTTTCAAGACTTGTTTAAACTTAGATGGATGACAGAGTTTATAGCCTGTGGCAATTAAGATAGCTGCCAATGCTGCCTTCGGTATCCAATTTAAATAATGCGGAATGCTCACTACGCAGATCAATAATAAAACACCATGCAGTATAGCCGATGCTTTACTTTTAGCCCCTGCATTTAAATTAGCCGATGAGCGCACAATCACCGAAGTGATGGGCATGCCACCTAAAAGTCCATTGGCGATATTGCCTATGCCTTGTGCACGCAATTCTACATCGGTAGGGGTTACGTTTTTATGCGGATCCAATTTGTCTATAGCTTCAATACTCAAAAGAGTTTCTATAGAGGCCACCAGAGCAATTTCTAAACCTACAATCCATACCTCGGGCATGGTAAAACCTTTAAGGTTGGGAAATAAAAAATGACTGCCAAATTCTGATAAAGATTTGGCTATAGGTATTTGTACAAAATGTGCTTGCTCTAATACCAGATGCGGATAAAAATATTTATAGATTAAAACGCCAATCACAGCTACCAGCACTACGACTAAGCCTGATGGTAGTTTATTGATTTTTTTGACATAGCTACTTTGCCAAAAGAAAATAATAGCCAAGCCCAAAAGCGTGATGAGCAATACCCCATAATGAACATGATGAAAGGCCTCATTTAAAAAACTAAAAGAGATGCCGTCTTCTGCATCTAAGAGCTCCGACCATTTTTGTTTATGAAAACCAAAAGCCTCTGGCAATTGTTTTAAGATAATGGTAATGCCTATAGCGGCAAGCATTCCTTCAATAACACTGGTAGGAATATAATCAGCGATAAAACCCGCCTTTAAGACACCTAATAACAATTGTATAAAACCCGCAATGAGCACGGCACATAAAAACAATTCGTAAGATTGCAATTGCAGCACCGCAGCAAAAACAATAGCCGTTAGCCCCGCTGCTGGACCCGATACACTAAGCGATGATTTACTCAGGGCACCTACCAGTACCCCGCCTATAATACCGGCTACTACGCCCGAAAAAACAGGGGCGCCTGATGCTTGCGCAATACCCAAACATAAAGGTAAGGCCACTAAAAATACTACGATACTCGATGCAAAATTTGCTTGCACAGCTTTGAAAGCTCTAGAAAACATGAAAAGGAATTAAAAAAAGAAAATTAAAAAAAACGGACTATTTAGGCCTTATTTGGAGGAGGCACGTGCAGCTCCTCAATAGGTTCTATTATGCAGCTTTGCGCATAGCGAGACGCTACAGGAAGTGCTGCTCTCAATAATAACGTGGTCTGAGTGTAGAATTGCATTTGGGGCACTAGACTCTCTTGCTCCAAAAGGCTAAGATGATCTTCTTGCTCTTCATCATTATCACCTGCTAGCAAGCAAGTACTGAGCGTACTTGCTATTTGGCATAAGACGAGCTGTTTGTAGCTGATGACTACCAAGAAGAATAAAGCGAAAAGTTTAGCAAGGTTTTGCACCTTTCAAAAATAATAAATTTTATGGGGTAAGCAAGAAATATACTGTTAATATAAAAATAATAAAATATTAAGAAATATTAAACAAAATTTAAAGGAATAAAACAAAAAAACCTTCTTTAAAAGAAGGCTTATTGTGTGATCCCGTTGGGACTCGAACCCAAGACCCCATCATTAAAAGTGATGTGCTCTACCAACTGAGCTACGAGATCATCCCACTGTTCAAAACTGAACGGGGTGCAAAGATAATTATTATTCTATTTTAAACCAATCTTTTTAAAACTTTTTTTTATTTAATTTTTAAAACTTCACGATCAATTTTAAATTAAGCAATCGACTCGTGAGCCTATTAGGCACAGCATAGGTTTTACCACTACTTTGATCTTGTACCCATGTATAAGAAAGTGTATTCTGAATGCCCAATAAATTAAACACTTCTAAACTCAACCAAGCGGAGTTGATTTTTTTGTGTGGCGCCATTGGCACATGCGCGTCTTGTTTGCGTTGAAACAATTGCGCACTAAAACCAATATCTACACGTTTATAACTTGGCAAACGTAAAGTATCTGAATAGCGTATTTGATCAGGTGGACCAAAAGGCAAACCCGTACCATACATAAAGTTGAGATGCACTTTGATGCTCTCCTTATTCGGTAAATAATCTTCGTAATACATGCCTAACATCAAACGCTGATCACTCGGTCGGGGTATAAAGCCTGGTCGAACTATAGCCGAATCAATACCCGAAACATTTTTCAAGGTATAAAAATCATCATTCACATCTTCAGCCGTTTTCATAAGTCCCACACTAATCCAGGAAGTAGCATTTTTTACTAAGTCGCCATAAAAGCGTGTTTCCAAACCATAAGCATAAGCGCTTGCATTGTTTTTACCAAAATAGCGAATGCGAACATTATCGTATTCGTAAGGTACAACATCCCACAAAGATTTATAATACACTTCATTGGTAATACGTAATGGTCTTCGGCCCCAATGGGCATTATAATCATAACCCAATACCGCATGCATAGATTTTTGCGCTAGCAATTGTGTATTCAGCGTACCTTCTAAATTGCGCATCTCTCTATACAAAGGTGGTTGTGCATACCAGCCCAAAGCTGCACGCCATACCACATCGCGCTTCCACTTAGGTTTATACGCCACTTGCATACGTGGCGAAAACAAGAGTTCTTGATTTAAAAAATTATAATTAAAGCGTAAGCCAACAGAAAACGTAAGATCTAAAGAATCGTTCCATTTGAAATTATTCTGAACAAATCCTTGGATTTTTTCATAGCTCAAATCAGCATTACTTCGATACGATTTCATCATCGTCAATTGCGCCGGATTATAGGGTTGTGTAAAACCTGCCGAATCTCTACGCTCCCACTCTAGCAACTGATCCTTGATGCTAATCGATTGAAAATCGGCACCCCATAGCCATACTTGTTTTTTATAAATATAGGAGCCACGGTGACCAATCGTATTTTGTTGCACTTGCAAAAAATTGCGCGCATAATTTTGAATCACACCTGTACCTAAATAGGTTTTCACTTGACCAAAATTAGCCTTACCTAAATCGGTTTCTAATTCGCCTAACAAATACTCACCGCTAATATCATAAGCTTCTCTCTCATTGCTAGCATATGCACTCGCTAAAAATTTTAAGCGTAAGTTTTTATTTGGTCGATACGTAGTAGATACACCCATGAATCTCGTATCGAACTGATCGAGCTCTGCACCGGTGTAAAACATGCGCAATTGATAAGCTTTATTCACCAAACCAAAACTAGCAGTTTGTTCTTCTGGATAAAAAGTAAAACGATTGCGCGCATAATTAGCTAAAAATTCCCATTCCCATTGCTCATTGACTTTATAATTTATCAAGGTTTGTACATCGGTAAAGGAAGGATTATAGACACCTTTGGTAGGCTGTGCTTGCAGCAAATATTGATTGGTTTTTTGTCGGAGCCCCACTAAATAAGTGAGCTTATTATTTTTACTTGCACCCTCTACATGCAAGCTACCACCTAATAAACTCAAAGATGCAGAGCCAGTAAATTGCTTTGGTTTTTTATAGGTAATATCTAATACGCTTGACATTTTATCGCCGTATTTGGATTGAAAACCACCAACCGAAAATTGTACATGACTGGTAAGATCGGCGTTTACAAAACTGAGTCCTTCTTGCTGTCCGCTGCGTACTAAAAAAGGTCGCGTAATTTCAAAATCATTGACATACACTAAATTCTCATCGTAATTGCCACCGCGTACATTGTATTGAGAAGTAAGTTCATTGGTACTGCCCACTAAGGTTTTAATCAAGCCTTCGATGCCTCCAATAGTACTTGGATTAATATTAGCTTTACTCGCATCTACAATGATAGCGCCGGCCTCAAAGCGTTGACGATCAGCTTTTTTAATAACTTCTTTAATTTCAAAAATGCGTTCTTTCAATTGCACTGCTAAGATTCGGCTTTCCTCTTTTTTTAAGCGCAGTGGATATTGCTGAGCAATAAAACCTGTTTTACTTAATTGAAGGAGTATATCTTTTTCTGCCGGCACAGCGATTTGAAAAAAACCATTTGCATCGCTTAGCACAGTTTGTTGGGCTATGCTGATGAGCACATCGGCAATGGGGCGTGCTTGCTCATCTTTAATGCTACCCTTTACCCATGCTTTTTGCGCATACATGCTGCTACTCAGCAAGATGCACAGCATCAGTAGAAAAGGGCGGTTTATAAATTTCATGTACGCTAATAAACGAGAAAAGGGCAAACTTATTATAGTTGTTTTAAAGCTGCGATGGCCGCTTTAGGATCGGCAGCAGAAAACACAGTATTACCCGCCACCAATACATCGGCGCCAGCAGCAATAATTGATGTCGCATTATCTAAGGTAACGCCACCATCAATTTCTATTAAGGCGCTACTACCCGATTGTAAAATCAATTGTTTTAACGCTTTGATTTTATCGATGGTTTGTGGTATAAATTTTTGTCCACCAAAACCAGGATTCACACTCATCAAACAAAACACATCAACGTCTTGCACAATAGCTTCTAATTGATTGATAGCGGTATGCGGATTAACCGCCACTCCAGCTTTCATACCTAATGATTTGATATGTTGCAAGGTTCTATGTAAGTGAAGACTTGCTTCGATATGCACGCTCAATACATCGGCACCAGCTTTATGAAAAGCTTCTACATAATGTTCCGGTTGCTCAATCATCAAATGCACATCGCAAACTTTTTTAGTAGCGCGTTTCATCGCTTGAATCACGGGAATACCAAAAGAGATATTCGGAACAAAACGACCATCCATAACATCTAAATGAAACCAATCGGCTTCACTATTATTAATCATTTCGATATCTTTTTCTAAATGCAAGAAATTTGCAGAAAGCATGCTGGGTGCGATGAGAGCCATAGGTTTATTTTTTTATAAAGGTTTGTATGCGTTTAAGAGCGTCTTTGGTATTTTTATTTTGAGCATCGAAGACTAATGCTTGTTCATAATCTTCTTGTGCTTCGGCATATTTTTTCATCAATTCTTTGCATAAGCCGCGGTTATAATAGGCTTCTGCATTGTTTGGTTCTACCATGGTGATGATATCAAATTGTCTGCTCGCTTTTTCTAAAGAATCTTCTTGCATTAATAACCAACCCAAATTGAAATAAGCTTTGCTATATTGATTGTCTTTAAAAATACATTGCTGATAATATTCCTTTGCTTTAGGAATAGCGCCTTGTGCTTGATAATAGTTGGCTATAGCAAACAAAGGGAATACATTAGTAGAATCGATCTTAAAACAATTTTGAAAATACTTTAAACACAGATCATTTTTTTGTGCTGCATACAATAAACCCAATTGCTCAATAGCTTCGGTATAATTGGGCTGCACTTGCACGGCCGTTTGAAAACTAGAAATAGCATGATTGGTATCTTTGGCATTTTTATAAATAACCCCTTTCAAGAAATACGCTTCAGGATTATATACATCTCGTTTAAGTACCGTATTAATCTCTGCAAAAGCTTTATTGTATTCTTGAAGGAAGACAAACATCTTAGCAATTTTTAAATGCGCTACTGGATCTTCGGGATCTAATTGAATCGCCTTTTGCAACCATTGCACCGATCCAGAAATATCTTTATGCTCGAATAATAAATCACCAATAACACTAAAATAAATTGCTTTCGTAGAATCTAAATGGCATGCTTGTTTAAAATCGATCAAGCCAATAGAATCTATACCTAAAGCGCAGAGCGCTTTCCCGCGGGCAAAATACAAAGCAGCATCATCGGGCGAACTTATAATTTTTTGCGTATAGGGCTCGATGCTAGGTTCGTGATAGACTGCCGCATCGGTTAGGGAACTGTTATGGGTTTGCTTACACGCAAAGAAAAAGAGTGTACTGCAAAATAAGCCTAAACTATATATTCTCATATTCATGATTAAGCGTTCGTATCGTTTTTCATACTGGCATCCATATCAGGTTCGTTCAATTCTACTGGATGTGATTTTTTTCTCAATCGCATATTCAATAATTCTACCGAAAAAGAAAAAGCCATACTAAAATAAACATAGTTTTTGAGATGCATACTTTCTGCCGTTGCCGAATCCCAACCTTCTACCAATAAAACAAAACCAACCAATACTAAAAAAGAAAGGGCAAGCATTTTTAAGGTAGGATGCTTATCGATAAAAGCAGCAATACGACCACTAAATAAAAACATCACAAACATGGCAATCACAACAGCTACAATCATAATCTGCACTTGATTGGCAATGCCCACAGCCGTGATCACACTATCAAAAGAGAATACCATATCTACTAATAAGATTTGCAAGATCATGTAAGCAAAAGCATTGGGCTTAGCTTTCGATGTAGCACCACCATGCTCTTCGCCTTCTAATTTCTGATGAATCTCGCCCACGGTTTTTACCAATAAAAATAATCCGCCTCCCAACATGATGAGGCCTCTTAAAGTAAAACCTTTATCGAGCAAAGGCAAAGTAAATAGCACTTTATTGCCATGTTGGATCAACCAGGTCAAACTAGCTAATAAGGCAGTACGAATAATAATACCACCAAACATCCAATAATAGCGCGCCTTTTTTTGCTGCGCTTTGGGCATGCGTCCCATAATGATGGACACAAAAATGACATTATCGATACCCAATACGATTTCTAATAAAGTAAGGGTCAATAAACTGAGGAGTGCACTGAATGTAAACATCTATTTAATTATTTTTTTGTTGGAGTAATCCGTTACAAATTCTTTTTACCATCCCCGGACCTTCATAAATGAAGCCCGTATATACTTGCACCAATGAGGCGCCTGCATTAAGTTTCTCTATAGCATCTGCCGCCGTGAAAATACCTCCAACCGCAATCATGGGTATTGTACCATTTGTTTTTTGATGAATATAGCGAATCACTTCTGTGGAGCGCGCCGTAACCGGTTTGCCACTTAGTCCGCCCGCACCGATAGCTTCTAACTCCGTTGCTGGTGTTTGCAATAGGCTTCTATCAATCGTAGTATTCGTTGCTACTATGCCATCTATCTGCGTTGCCGCTACAATTTCAATAATATCATCTAATTGCGTATCTGTTAAATCGGGAGCTATTTTTAATAAGACCGGTTTAGGATTAGGCATTGCTTTATTTACCGCTTGCACTTTGTGCAATAAATGCAACAACGGTGCTTTCTCCTGCAATTCGCGCAATCCCGGTGTATTTGGGCTACTTACATTCACCACAAAATAATCGACCACCGCATGCAATGCTTTTACATTGTATTCGTAATCTTTATACGCTTCCTCATTTGGCGTAATTTTATTTTTACCAATATTGCCACCTATAATAATGCGCTCTTTGCGTTGTTGTAATCTAAGTACTGCTGCATCTACACCGCCATTATTAAAACCCATTCTATTAATCAAAGCCTTATCGGTTGGCAATCTAAACAAGCGCGGCGCAGGATTTCCATCCTGGGCTTTGGGTGTAAGGGTGCCAATTTCTATAAAACCAAAACCTAAGCAAGCTAAGGCATCGATGTGTTTGGCATCTTTATCGAAACCCGCTGCTAAACCTACAGGATTGGGAAAATCTATACCCCAAAGTTTTCGGTGCAAGCTTAAGGATTTTTTTTGATAGCTGCGTTTTAGTAAGAATCTAATTGGGGCAATGGAATAAGCCCTATCAAGTTGGCGCATGGTCCATACGTGAACCGCCTCGGGTGCAATTTGAAATAATATAGAGCGAAGGAGTGCGTACATAGCTGTGCAAAGATACATTGTTGCAATGAAATGAACGACATGCACTTAACAACAATTTGTATTGAGTTTAACAAGTAATCTTTTATTTTTGGTGTACCAATGCGCTACCCTTATCTTTTTTTCACAATATTCCTGCTCAGCTTGGCTTTACCAAGCCGGGCGCAACAACGCATAATTCATGGCATTGTTATGGAAGGGGCGAGCAAACAAATGATGAGACAGGTAAGTATTCAGAATATTTATACCAATGAGCAAACGCAGAGTGATAGCAATGGGGTTTTTAAAATTAGCGTAGAGCAAGGTCAGCTCGTAGAATTTAGAAAGGCGGGTTACAAAATTGCGCGCATGCGCATACCCAAAGGAACTATGGCCCCTTATTTCAAAATTATACTCCACAAGCAAGCCAATGCCGTGCCCGAGTATGTACAAAATCAATTTAAGGCCGATAGCATTCGCTATCATGAATTGTATAAAACAGCGTTGAATTTTCCAAAACTGAGTCCGGTAGATGCTATGCAGCATCCTTTTAGTGCTTTAAGTAAGAAAAACCGCATGATTTGGGCATTCCAAGATGCCTATAGCGAATTTGAGAAACAAAAGTATATCGATTATATGTTTAGCGACCAGTTGATCACCCAAATAACCGGTATCAAAGGTGATAGTTTGGTTTTATATAAACGCTACTATACCCCAAGCTATGATTTTATAAGAAAATCGAGCACCTACGATTTCTATATCTATATCAACAAAACAGGTGAGCGTTTTAAGAGTGGGAATATCTATAATTTTGGCACCAACCGATCATCACATTAAAAAAAGAGCCCCGAGTTTTCGAGGCTCTTTTTTTAACAAATACGTTTTAATCTTGCTTGCTTAATTCAAGCACTTTTTCAAATACTTCTTGTTCACCGCCTTCTTCATAGCCACTATGCATGAAAGCAATTTTACCTTTTTTATCGATAATAATGGTAAAAGGAACATTTTGAAAATTTAAAGAGCGTTTTAAATCAGAATTTGGATCAATGAAGGTTGGAAATTCCCATCCTTGCGATTTTACATAGCTTTTCACTAAACCTTCTGTTCTTGATTCGTCGATAGAAACCGTCATGAAATTAAAATCTGCTTCTTTTTTCCATTCTGGCAATTGCTCACGAATATTTTTAATTTCTTTTTTGCAAGGTACACACCAAGTAGCCCAAAAGCTAACCACCGTTACTTTCCCTTTTTCAAAACATTGATTGAAGGCTACTTTTTTGCCAGAGGCAATGTCTTTCACTTGTGTATCAGGCGTTTCTGCTTGTTGCGCCCATGCAGCTACCGTTATAAAACTGGCTAATACTGCAAACATTATTTTTTTCATAAGCTGCTGTTTTTTTAAATACTTGCAATTATGTTGCTAAAGTATATGAAGATTGCTAATTTAGCCAAAATATTTAGACAATTAACAACTCCTTAATGAAAAAATTATTTTACGGTCTCCTATTGAGCTCCATTCCTTGTTTCAGTTTTGCCCAAGGTACCATTACCGGCGACTTGATGACGAATGTAAATTTCTTCAGTAGAGACTCCTCTATAAAAGCAAATGGAAATCCACTTTACGATAATTTACTGAGCGGTGGCGAAACCTGGTTGAGCTTGCGTTACAATAATAATAAAGGCTTTACCGCTACCCTCCGTGCCGATGCTTTTCAAAATTCTATTTTATTGACACCCGGACAAGCCTTTACGGGTTTTGGGATAGGCGCTTGGAATATCAGTAAAGAGTTTAAAGACTTGCGTATTTCCTTTGGTTATATTTACGATCAGATTGGCAGTGGTATTTTGTTTCGCTCCTATGAAGACAGAGGTTTGTTGATTGACAATGCCTTAGTGGGGCTTCAATTAAAATACCAAGTTAATGAGCATATTACCTTGAAGGCACTTGCCGGCCAACAAAAGAAAGTACCTACCTTTTTTAAAACAGGAGAAAATTTATACCAGCCTATTATCAAAGCAGTTAATATGGAAGGTGATTATACCTTAGGTAATGATATTCATATCATACCCGGCATTGGTATACTCAACAGAACTTTAGATCAAAGTAATATGGATATTATTGTCAATAATATCAACAACCAAGCTTTGAGTACGCGCTTTGTGCCTACCTATAATACCAATGCCTATACGGTATACAATACGCTCAACAAAGGTGATTTTAGTTGGTATGCAGAAGCGGCTTACAAATCCAATGAAGCTATATTAAAAAATAATAGTCTACAAAATTTGAGTGGTACGGTTTTGTATTCTACCTTGGGCTATGCCAAAAAAGGGCTTGCCATCAATATCTCGGGTAAGCGCACCGAAAACTTTGTGATGCGTACTTCTCCTAACGAAATTTTGTTGCGCGGCATGATGAATTGGCAACCAGTTATCGCTCGTATACGTCCGCAACGGGTCATGAGCAGATACACACCTGCCTCTCAAGATATCTCAGAAATTTCTTTAGGTTCAGATGTATTGATTTCACCTAATGAACAAACGAATATCACCCTCAATTATACCCAAATCAGCACTTTAGAAAAGGGTAAATTATTTAGAGAGTTCTTTGTGGAAGCAGAATACAGAGGCATCCCTAATTGGACCATAGAAGGTGGGGTACAATATTTGGAATTCAACAAAGAAGTATATCAAGTAGTACCTGGGGCAGGCATCTTGTATGCATTCACACCTTTTGCCGAACTTACTTATAAAATCAATAGAAAAAAATCTATCCGTACCGAGTTTCAATATATGAATACCAAACAAGATTATGGATCATGGTTATTTGCTTTAGTAGAATATAATATTGCGCCTAAATTATCCTTCGCTTTATCCGACATGTATAATATTTCGCCTAATCCCGAATTAGCTAGTAAAGCTAATCACTACTATAATTGTTTCGTAGCCTATACCAAAGGTGCCAATCGATATACGGCCGCTTTTGTAAAACAAGTAGAAGGTATCAATTGCACCGGTGGGGTTTGTAGATATGAGCCTGCTTTTAGTGGCTTTAAAATTGGCATCACCAGTTCTTTCTAAAAATTTCAATCCAGCAATATAAAAAAGAGGATCGCTGTTGCGATTCTCTTTTTTATTAAAATAGCTTAGTTTTTAAGTGTATAACAAAGAGTACCTTTGCAGCTATGAAATTATTAATTACCTATTTAAAGCCCTTCCGAAAACTATTACTTGTAGCTTTATTGTTAGCGGCTATTAACCAAATCTTTTCTTTGCTAGACCCTTATGTAATGGGGCATTACATCATAGATCCCTTTGCAAAAAATGCTCAAGCTTACGCAGGCAAACAAGCTGTTTTTATTGCCGGCATTACCAAAGGTTTATTACTATTGATTTCGGTAGCCATGGTATCGCGCATTGCGAAAGCCTTTCAGGATTATACCCTTAATGTAGTTATCCAAAAATTTGGCGCTGCTCTTTATACCGACGGATTGAAACATGCCTTGAGATTGCCTTTTGGCGAATTTGAAGACCAACGCAGTGGAGAAACGCTTTCTATTCTTCAGAAAGTGCGTACCGATTGTGAGAAATTAATTAGTGCCCTAGTTAATATTTTATTCACCACCCTAGTAGGTATCGTATTCGTTATGATCTATGCCATCACCCTCAATTCTTGGTTGGTAGTAGTGTATTTAGGTGGCGCTTTTTTATTGGGCTGGCTTACCAATTTATTATCTAAGAAAATTAAGAACATTCAAAAGCGCATTGTAAAAGAAACTACAGCTTTGGCAGGTGCTACTACCGAATCGCTTCGTAATATAGAATTGATAAAAAGCTTAGGGCTAACGCAACAAGAAGTAAAACGCTTGAATGGCAATACCATAAAAATTTTGCAATTAGAATTGGATAAAGTAAAAAGCATACGCACGATCTCTTTTGTGCAAGGCACTTTCGTAAACTTCATTCGCCAGTGCATCATGTTTGCCTTATTGTATTTTGTTTTTAAAGGACATCTTACGCTTGGACAAATGATTACGATGCAGTTTTATTCCTTTTTTATTTTTGGTCCATTACAAGAATTAGGGAATATTATTTTGGCTTACAGAGAAGCACAAGCATCGCTTAGTAATTTTGATGCCTTGATGAATAAACCCGTAGAAGCAAAACCTGCATCACACATTGCATTAGGGGAGATTCATAGCTTACAATTTGACCAGGTCAGTTTCCAACATAAAACAGCTAAACAAGCTGCACTTAATGGCATTAGCTTTAGTGTAGAAAAAGGTAAAACCATTGCTTTTGTGGGCCCTTCTGGCTCAGGTAAAACTACCTTAGTAAAACTTCTCGTGGGTTTGTATACCCCTATCAAAGGACATGTATTGTATAACGAATTAAGCAATACAAGTATTGACTTTGAAGAATTGCGTCATCAGATTGGTCTTGTTACGCAAGACACGCAATTATTTTCGGGCACCATCAAAGAGAATTTATTATTTGTCAATCCAAGCGCTAGTGATGAGTTACTCAATAAAGTATTGCAACAAGCAGCCTGCACGAATCTATTGGCAAGAGCTGATAACGGCTTAGATACCTTGATTGGAGAAGGCGGATTGAAATTGTCGGGTGGAGAACGCCAACGCTTATCCATAGCTAGAGCCTTATTGCGCAATCCTAACTTATTGATTTTTGATGAAGCTACTTCAGCTTTAGATTCCCTAACAGAAGAAGAAATTTCGCAAACCATTCAAAGTATTACCGCACAACGTGCACATATTACGATCATGATTGCGCATCGCTTATCGACCATCATGCATGCCGATACCATTTATGTTTTGGAGAAAGGTAATATAGTTGAAACCGGTTCGCATCAATCTTTATTAGAAGAGAAAGGTTTGTATTATGCGATGTGGCGTCAACAAATTGGCGAACGAACACACGCATAATTTACTTATATTTATACTTCATCTTAATTTTGAATATGCGTTTTTTAGTACTCTTAAGCATTTGTTGTGCGCTCGTGACAAACACACAAGCACAGCCACCGGTTACTTATTATACCAGCGCTTTTGGAAAACAGGGTGCACCTTTGCGCACTGCTTTATACAATATCATCAAAGGGCATAATGCACAAACCTATACCCCTGGCTTATGGAATGCCTTTTATACTACTGATGTAAAGCCTAACGGCAAACTTTGGGATATGTATTCCGACAAGCCTGGAGCTACTGCACCTTATGAGTATAACCTTGGTAGTAATCAATGTGGAAGCACCTCTGCATCAGCTGAAAACTTTTGTTATAACCGTGAGCATTCTTGGCCTAAAAGTTTTTTTGGCGGTGCTAATTCCTATACGATATACGGTTTTCCTATGTATACCGATTTATTTTTAGTGATACCTTCTGATGCTTGGGTTAATAGTAAACGAAGTAATTTGCCTTATGGGAAAGCCGCGGCACCTTTCACCTTTACATCCCAAAATGGTTCGCGCATTGGCAATCAAAGCTATGCAGGTGCTCCATCTGGACAATGCTTTGAACCAATTGATTCGTTTAAGGGAGACCTAGCCAGAAATTATTTTTATGTGAGCACACGTTACTTGGGCGATAGTAATCAATTTATTACTTGGGAGATGGCCGACAAGATAAATCTAAAACCTTGGGCTATACAAATGCTTTTAGAATGGCACCACAACGACCCAGTAAGTAAAAAAGAGATCGATAGAAATGAGGCGGTTTATGCTATTCAAAATAACAGAAATCCTTTTATCGACTATCCTTTATTTGCAGATTGTATTTGGGGCACCGGTAATTGTAGCACCTTGAGCATCGATCAACAAGAACAAAAAGCTGTTTTTATTTTTCCTAACCCCGCAAAGCAATATTTTAATCTTGTGGGCGCAGCAAGTGCACAACATGTTCGCGTCCTAGATATGATGGGTAGCGTATTGATGGAATTCAATCCAAGCGCCTACCTACAAATACCCATTGACCAATTAAGCAATGGTATTTATATGGTGGAGGTTGAATTTGCACATGAAAAAATAATTAGAAAATTATTAATTGAAAATTAAAAAAGAGCCCCAAAAATGGGGCTCTTTTTTTATCTCAACAAGGTTACATTTCCTTGGTAGTGCTCTGTTTTGCCATTTTTGAGCGTGGCATCTAGTAAGAAGATATACACACCATTGGGTTGCATTACGCCATTCCATCTGCCATCCCATCCTCTACCTTCAGGATTAGTAGTTTCAAAAATCAACTGGCCCCAACGATTGAAGATAGACATCTTAAAGGCTGTTACGCCTCTTGACAATAAAGATTTAGGGAAGAAATAATCATTTAAGTCATCGCCATTAGGCGTAAAGGTATTGGGCATTTCGATATAACAATCTTTTTTCACTTCTACGCTATCGCTTGTTATACAGCCATCCATATTTGCAGTGATACCATAAATACCCGGATGATAAACTACAATTGAAGATGCGGTATCTCCAGTTGTCCACCAACTTAAGGTATTTGCTTTTGGTATACGATCAAACAATACGATAGGATTACTATTTGGACACATTAGCGTATCAGGACCTAAATCAACCATTGGGTAAGGTTTTAGAGTAACTGATTTTTCGTAAGTAGAATCAGGGCATATGCGATAACTTGCAGTTAATTTTACCGTAAAGGTACCGCTACTATCATAGGCATGTAAGATAGAATCGCGATTATAAATTTTAGAATTATCACCAAAATCCCACATCAATTGACGAATACCTAAGGTGTCATATACCGCATAGAAGGTAATACCATTTCCCTCACATAGCGAATCTTTATCGGTATAAAACGTAAGGTTAGGTGCAGGATAAACATGAATAATTTGTTTTGCAGAATCAATACACGGCACAAAATCATTTACATACAAAGTAGCGGTATACACCCCAGGTGCTGCATAGGTATGCGTTGCCGTTGGGTTATTATCAAAAGCACCATCACCAAAATCCCATAAGTAAGAAGGCGCTGCAGAGCCCGAAGGTGAATTGAAAGTACTTGTATTCGTAAAGTTGATAGGCGTATTACCGCATATAGAATCTTCGCTTACGATAAAGGAAGCATCTAAAGAGTGACGCGTATCTATCTGTTTTACAACGGTATCTTTACAAACTCCATTAGAGCTGATAAGCGTTACATTTTGCACGGCTTTGATAGGATAAATAACAGTAGTATTTTTTGCCGTATCGCCGGTACCATTACCAAAATCCCAGTTATAACTCATAAAGCCCGACTGAGTAGAATTATTGACAAGCGTAACGGTATCTTCATCACAGCCATATTTTATAGAAAAATCAAAGTCGGCAATGAAAGGTGGATTTGTAATCGTAATCGGACCAATTGGTGGCGTAAAACACAAACCTTGGTATACCACAATATTAGAATAGGTACCAGCAGGTAAATACATTTTTATAGCACCTGTATTATCAGAACTTACATTCACCGTAACTAATACCGCATTCTTGACGTAGTTCACAGCATAATTAGTATTCGGCGTCAAGCCATTTAATTGCACAATACCATTGCCACCGCATACCGTTGGATTTACACCAAAAAAAGAACTTACCACCGGTAGGCCACCCATAGATATACAAACCGTATCGCGGGTAGTATCTTGACAACTAGTACCCATCACCGTATAGCAGGTATTGCTCGCAGGAGATACCGTAATTGAAGGTGAGGTACCTAAGGAAGTAGTCGTACCAGTTTGTACCCAATTCAAATTCATGTACGCATCTGGAATTAGGTAATAAGCAATAGGTGTTATGGTATAGTTAGTTGCGGAGGTAGGCGTAAAACGATGACTACTTCTAAAGGCCGTCCATTGTTGAGCATTTCTTCCTGTTACTGGGTGAGCTATAGTACCGGTAGCATTTTGTAAACCTTCGATAGCTAAGCCGCCATTCCAAGTAGTACACAAAGGCGCATTAGCAATATGAATTTCAATTTCATTGGTCGTTTCAAATAAAATAATCTGGAATGATGTTTTTAAAGTCGTGCAGGAGAACATGGGAATATCGCAGAAAGACACGATAAATTTTCTGTTAGGCGCTGTCCCAACCGTAGCATAATCTAAACTTCCGGAAGTTGGAAATATATCTGAATAAAAAGCAGCAATAGAATTTAATAAAGCCGTATTACCTGGAATGCCCCCAGTGATTGACCATGGAGAAAACAAACCTGCATTAGCCGTATTGAAACAAATATACCCGTTAGATGAAAATACACATTGCGAATAGGTATTACCATAAAAAGTAAAAGGAAAGCCAATATTAATGACACCGGTATATAAATCATCTGTAAGAGAAAGGTTGGTTGGAATCCTACCATTTCGTATGGCATTTAAGGTAATGGAAGCTCCCGGACAAATGGTAGTATCGTTTTGCTGAATCGTAACTTGTGCATTGGTTTGAATGCTGCAAATAAACAAGAACAGACCCAGAAAGTATACGCCTAATTTAGACATGGCATTATTGGTTTTATTTGGTGAATTTACCAATTTTTTTCAAGAATAAACCTGCCAAAAAAGCTATTTTCTACTTTTTTTCTGGTCTTCTAATTGCAAATATATGTCTCGTAAACGAGCAGCTTCAATAAAATCAAGGTTTTTGGCTGCCTTTTCCATGGCTTTTTTAGTAGCCGTCAATTGCTTATCTAACTCTTTTACAGAGCTATAGGTAGCATAGGTTTCAGCTGCCAAGGTAGCTTCTGAATCGTTGAGTGCATAGGTAGCTGCTTGTGAACCTTTGATATTTAAAACAGATGTTTGTTGCATAATCTGCTCCACCGTTTTATGCACGGTTTTAGGCGTAATATGATGTGCTGTATTGAAGCTAATTTGTTTTGCTCTTCTACGATCGGTTTCATCCATCGTCCGTTGCATGCTTTGCGTAATTTTATCAGCATAAAAAATAACGCGCCCTTTTTCATTACGTGCTGCCCTTCCAGCCATCTGAGTTAAAGAACGCTCATCTCTTAAAAAGCCTTCTTTGTCGGCATCTAAAATAGCCATTAAGGTTACCTCTGGTAAATCTAAACCCTCACGTAAAAGATTAACACCCACTACCACATCTAAAACCCCTAATCGTAAATCTCTCAAAATTTCAATGCGTTCCAAGGTGTCTACATCGGAGTGAATATATTTTGACTTGATTTGAATTTTTTGCAAGTACTTATCTAATTCTTCGGCCATACGCTTGGTAAGGGTAGCTACCAAAATGCGTTCTGATAATTTTACGCGTTCATCTATTTCTTCTAATAAGTCATCAATTTGATTAATGCTTGGTCGTATTTCAATCACCGGATCTAAGAGTCCTGTTGGTCGCACAATTTGCTCCACTACCACGCCACCCGTTTTTTCCAATTCATAATTGGCCGGAGTAGCACTTACATAAATAACTTGGTTGACTAATTTTTCGAATTCATAAAAATTCAACGGTCTATTGTCCATAGCCGAAGGCAAACGAAAACCAAAATCCACTAAATTTATTTTTCTAGATCGATCGCCTCCATACATACCACTAATTTGCGGAATGGTAGCATGGCTTTCATCGATTACCAATAAATAATCGTCAGGGAAATAATCTAATAAGCAAAAGGGACGCGTACCGGGTTCTCTTCGATCTAAAAAACGAGAATAATTTTCAATACCACTACAATAACCTAATTCTTGAATCATTTCAATATCGTAGGTAACACGTTCTTTGATTCTATGTGCTTCGTGTGGTTTATTGATCTTTTTAAAATAGTCTACTTGCCTATTCATCTCCTCATAAATTTCAGTGATGATGGCATTCATCTGATCCTTAGGTGCCACATATAAATTGGCTGGAAAAATAGCCGCCTCTTGCAAACCTTTAATGCGCTTACCCGTGGTAATTTCAAAATGATCGATCGCTTCAATTTCATCACCAAAAAAAGTGATGCGCATACCCATATCTGCATAAGGCAAATTCACATCTACCACATCGCCTTGCACTCTAAACGTACCTCTGGCAAAATCGCCCTGACTACGCTGATATAAAGCATGAACGAGCTTATGTAAAAACACATTTCTACTTTGCGTATCGCCTACTTGAAAACGAATAATACCATTAGCATAATCAGTAGGATTTCCCATACCATAAATACAAGAAACCGATGCTACCACGATAATATCTCTTCTACCACTGAGCAAACTAGAGGTTGCGCGCAAGCGCAATTTTTCTACTTCTTGATTGATGGAAAGATCCTTTTCAATATACGTGTCGGTAGTTGGCAAATACGCTTCGGGCTGATAGTAATCGTAATACGAAACAAAATACTCTACAGCATTGTCTGGGAAAAACTGTTGCAATTCGCCATACAATTGCGCCACCAATGTCTTGTTGTGGGTAAGTACTAAAGTAGGTCTTTGAATATCTTGAATAACATTGGCAATAGTAAATGTTTTACCGGAACCCGTAACCCCCAATAAGGTTTGATGCATTTCTCCTTCATTCAAACCCTTTACAAGCGCCTGAATGGCTTCTGGTTGGTCGCCAGCGGGAGGATAAGGTCGATGAATTTGAAACATAATACAAAGATGCGAAAAATTAAAGATAAGGGAACAGGAAAATATTTTGGGATAGCAGAACAAGAACTTAAACCAATAAAAACCGTATCTTAGAGAAAACCAATTGGCTATGTGGCAACAAATTTTACAATACTTATTTATTAAAAAGAAACATCCAGATGCACCCAAAAGCATTGATTTGAAATTGATGCATGGCATGAATCGAATTTCTATTTTAATTTTTCTAATTGCTGTAATTGTAATGCTAGTGCGCTTGTTGCGCCATGCTTAATACAGCGTTTGCTGCAGCAACTGATGCATTTTTAGAACCCAAGGCGGTCCACAATTCGGCATAGTCGGCTTGTAATTGCTGTTGGGTATGCTCATCCATTAAGAGCTTTTGCAAATGAACTTGCAAGTTTTTTGTATTTAAATCATCTTGAATTAATTCCGGAACTATCGATCGATTCATGATTAAATTAGCCAAGGCTATAAATTTAATTTTAATAAAGCGCTTAGCTAACCAAAACGAAATAGGATTTCCTTTATAACATACCAATTGTGGTACTCCAAACAATGCTGTTTCTAAAGTTGCCGTTCCGCTTGTAACGATGGCTGCAGAAGCTTGTTGCACAATGTCATAGGTTCTATTAGGCACTAATAAAACACCTTCTGCAGGCATCCATGTTTTATAGAAAGCAGCGTCCATACTTGGAGCCTGAGCAATAACAAATTGATATTCGGGAAACAAAGGTACCAGCGATAACATAATGGGTAGCTTAGCGGCAATTTCTTGTTTTCTACTACCGGGCAATAAGGCAATAATAGGTTTCGTTGAAAGTGCTGTTCCTTTACCTTTTTGTTTTGCTTCCGTAATCACTTCAATTAAAGGATGACCAACATAATCTACTTCAAAATTCCATTGCTTAAAATAATCTACTTCAAATGGCAAGATCACTAAGAGCTTGTCTACAGAAGCTTTCAAGCTATGTACACGCTTTTCTTTCCATGCCCATACTTGAGGTGAAATATAATACACCACTTTAATGCCTTGCTGTTTTGCCCAAGTTGCAATACGCATATTAAACCCAGGATAATCAATCAACACTAATACATCAGGTTGAAATTGAAGAATATCTTCTTTGCAAAATGATAAATTTCGTAATATGGTTTTTAAGTGAAATAAAACTTCTACAAAACCCATGAAGGCTAAGTCCTTATAGTGTTTCCTCAACGTAGCACCGGCAGCTTCCATCGCTTCTCCACCCCAACATTGAATAGTAGCTTGGGGATCTTTTGCATGCAAGGCTTTAATGAGATTACTCCCATGCAAATCGCCACTGGCCTCACCGGCTATGATATAATACTTCATGGCTATTTACCAAACGTATTTTAATAGTAAGATAAGTAATGCAAATAAAATGGTAGCCGACAAAACGCCTTTTGCTGTTTGATCGGCTCTGCGATTATAGTAATAGAAAAAAGGAATTAAATTCGTTAAGATAGAAAGACTCAACACTTTAGCTGCATTAGTATGGCTTTGCATTAAGCCTTTTAAAAAAGCTGCCAAAGGTATATCTTGATGTAATAATACAAATACCAATAAGAACCCAAACGCGGGTGCTAGCAGTCCTAACACAAATCCTAATAGCGCATTATTTTTTAACATGTTTTCTTTTTAGATGTTACAAACTTACAAAAAAATCAAGTTTAACACGGTTTTGAATTTTGCTATTAGCCGAAATAAATTAAAATTGGTAACTTTACCATCTATCTTATAATATTAAATACTATGAATTTTAATTTAAAACAAATGCCAGAAAGAACGGCTCGACCAAGAACTAATGGCCTAACCATGATTATGGATAAAGGATTAGGTCTGGATGAAGTACGTAATTTTTTATCTACTTCTCTTCCTTATGTCGACATTGTTAAATTAGGTTTTGGCACTTCATACGTTACGAGTAATTTAAAAGAAAAATTAGCTATCTACAAAGAACATAATGTGCCGGTATATTTTGGCGGTACTTTATTTGAAGCTTTTATTATTCGCGATCAATTTCAAGATTATATCGATGCAATGAAGGAATATGGCATTGATCATGTAGAAGTTTCTGATGGCTCTATGGATATCGATCATAAAGAAAAATGTGAGTATATTAGTGCATTAGCTAAACACGCTACGGTATTATCGGAAGTAGGTTCTAAAGATGCCGCTCATATTATACCGCCCTACAAATGGATTGAATTGATGCGTGCAGAATTAGAAGCTGGATCGAGCTATGTTATTGCAGAAGCACGCGAAGCGGGTAATGTAGGCATTTACAGAGGAAGTGGTGAAGTAAGAGAAGGATTGGTACAAGAAATTTTAACTCAAATTCCATCTGAAAAAATCATTTGGGAAGCACCGCAAAAAGCACAACAATTATACTTCTTAGAATTATTAGGTGCCAATGTAAATTTAGGCAATATTGCACCGCATGAAGTTATAGCTTTAGAAGCTATGCGTATTGGATTGCGTGGCGACACCTTTCATTTATACTTAAATAAATAAAATTTGAGCGCATACGGATTAATAGGTCATCCACTTTCCCATTCATTTTCACCTGCATATTTTGAAAAGAAATTTGCAGAACTAAATCGAAATGATTCGTATGCGTTATTTCCCCTTCAAGATATCCAAGCATTACCGGCACTTATCCAAGCACATCCAGAGCTTGTTGGGCTTAATGTAACGATTCCTTATAAAGAAGCGGTCATTACCTTTTTAGATGATATTGATGCCACGGCACAAGCTATTGGCGCTGTTAATGGCATTAGTATTAGACATGGAAAGTTATTTGGTTTTAATACCGATTGGATAGGTTTTTCTAAAAGTATTAGCCCCTTATTAAAGGAAAATAAATCTTATAAAGCACTCGTATTGGGAACTGGAGGTGCATCTAAAGCAGTTCAATTTGCCTTAAGCCAATTACAAATTCCGTATCAATTAGTAAGTAGAAAAACGACTGCCCATGCCCTAAGTTACGATGCGCTTAGTCCCTCTATCATCAAGGAGCACACACTCCTTATTAATACCACGCCTGTGGGTATGTATCCCAACACAAATGCATGTCCACTACCCAATACCGATGCTCTATGCGAAAAGCATATTGTTATCGACCTAATTTATAATCCAAGCGAAACAAGTTTATTGCAAAAAGCCGACGCCCAAGGTGCGATAATAAAAAATGGGTATGAAATGCTCTGTCTGCAAGCAGATGCTTGTTGGGAAAAGTGGCAACTAGCCTAGCCTACTGAATAATACACACAAGTAGTAAGAAAATTGCGAACGAAAGGAATTGCTTTTATAAAAGTGAATTGAACGCGCGCATCTAATCCAAATTTATATTTATAAATAGGATTGATAAGATAGTGGCGATTATTAATTATGCTTAATCCAGATGCTTTTACAATTCGTTCAAATCGCTCAATAGAAATACGTGTCGATTTAATCTCTAACAACTCTCCTATCTTCCCACTTGTTTCTCCGCCTAATTTTAAAATACCAGCATAAAGAAAATTAGGAAGCAAATGATAATAAGGCAATTTGCTTGTAAATTTGTTTAGGGCTAATTGTTGGTGGCCACCAAAAGGCATTTGCCATGGCGGAAAACCAAAAAATATTTGTCCCGATGGTGCTAATAATTTTTTTAGATGCGGAATAAAAGCTTCTTGATTGGGAATATGCTCAATTGCATCTTTTAAAATGATAAGATCAAAATAGTTTTGAAATTGGCTCACAAAAGAAGCTTCATAAACATCTTGATTAATAAACTGCACCTTGCCTTGACTAATTTCATTAGCAAAATAATCATTGGCAATATCAATGCGTATTTGATCTAAATCAACTCCAACACATTGACATCCTCTTGCAATAAATGGTTTTAAAACACCGCCTTCGCCACAACCAATTTCCAAAACCTTTAATCCGGATTGAATTGTTTTAGTTTCATTGATGAACGCTAAAACGTAGGCTTCTGAATTTTCTACTTGTTGTGTAAAACGTAATTTACTATCGAGATGATGTTCTAATGCCACTAGAAAAATATTTTAATATACAAGATACTTATTTCTTATGAGTTGAATCTAAAAATAAACCTAATTGGTGATTGATACTGGCGTCATGAATTTGTTCAAATACCTGTTTGATCAATTGAGGATCTAAACCTTTCAATGCAGCCGTATGTGTTTTAGAGGCAATAATTTCTCTCCAGCGCTCAGGTTGATATGCACTTAAATTCATTTCTTTTTTTAGCACCCCTAATTGATTGCTCAATTCCATTCTACGCGCAATCAAAGCAATGATTTCATCATCTACACTATCCATCAATTGACGATAAAAATCTAGTTGAGCTAATTGATTAGATGCTTCTAAATGGGGTTTTCGTATTTTCAGTTCTTGAATTAAATGAGCTAATGCTGCCGGTGTAATTTGTTGCGCTACATCACTTAATGCCGAACTCGGATTAGGATGTGTTTCTATCATCAAGCCATCAAAACCCATATCCATAGCCCGTTGTGCCATAGCAGCTACATGTGCACTTTGCCCTGTTATATGGCTTGGATCATTGATAAGAATAAGTTCAGGTCTTCTGCGTTTTAATTCAATAGGGATAATCCAATTAGGTTCGTTTCTATACGACGCGGATTTAGCATAAGTTGAAAAACCTCTATGCACTGCGGCAATATCGGTAATGCCTACTTTTTCCATTCGCTCAATAGCGCCTATCCATAAATCTACATCAGGGGTAACTGGGTTTTTGATCATTACGGGCAAATGAACTCCTTGAAGCGCGTCTGCAAGTCGCTGCACTTGAAATGGATTCACTACCGTTCTGGCACCCAACCATACTACATCTACATCATAGCGCAATGCCAACTCAACATGTGCTGGCTCGGCTACTTCAATTGCTATTGGGATTTGAAATTCTTTTTTTATTTCTGACAACCATTGCAAAGCCTGCTCGCCCAATCCTTCAAAACTGCCTGGTCGTGTTCTTGGTTTCCAAACGCCTGCACGCATAAATTGAATAGGCATAGATTTAAATGCCGTAGCAATTTCATGCAATTGTGCTTTAGACTCTACACTACAGGGACCAGCAATATAGATTGGAGCAGATGATTTAGAAAAAAAAGACATGCTGCAAGTTACAAAAACAAAATGGTACTCTTACTTCCAACCATCGCCATCCAGAAGATTTCCAATACCACCTATTATACTACCTTCTTCTTTTCTATGAAAAGTACCGAAGCTTAAAATACGTGCTGCCAATCTACTAACAGGTAAGGATTGAATCCATACTTTACCAGATCCCGATAAGGTTGCAAAAAATAAACCTTCGCCACCAAAGAGCGTATTTTTTATACCTCCTACAAATTGAATATCGTATTGAATGGCGCCAGTAAATCCAACGATACAACCCGTATCTATTTTTAATGTTTCGCCCGGTGTTAAATAAATTTCTTTTACAAAACCACTGGCATGTAAAAACGCCATACCATCACCTTCGATTTTCTCCATGATAAATCCTTCGCCACCAAATAAACCGGTTCCTAATTTTCGTTGAAATTCAATGCCAATACTCACGCCTTTAGCAGCGCACAAGAATGCATCTTTCTGACAAATAACTTTTCCGCCTAACTGAGATAAATCAACAGGCACAATTTTTCCGGGATAGGGCGAAGCAAAACTTACCGTTCTTTTTTGAGCACCTTGATTGGTAAAGGCCGTCATAAATAAATTTTCACCTACTAATAATCGCTTACCAGCATTAAACAATTTGCCAAGCAAACCATTTTGCTGATTACTGCCATCGCCAAATAAGGTTTGCATACTAATATCATCTTGCATCATCATAAATGCTCCTGGCTCTGCAATAACACTCTCTTGAGGATCGAGTTCCACTTCTACATATTGCATCTCTTCTCCAAAGATGGTATAATCTATTTCATGGTTGTTCATAGTCTTTTATTTTTTACAAATATATTTTTAATCGCACATTTACACCTTAAAAGAAATGCTAATTTTTAAGATTGCATTATAAATAGTACTTTTAAAAAATTATTATTTCTCCATGCAGCCAATTCCAGATTTAGAAACGCTAAAAACAGGCGCCTTACTCCTTATCGACAAATCGTATAAGTGGACCTCCTTTGATGCGTTATTTAAAATCAAGAAAGGCCTCAAGGTGAAAAAGATTGGGCATTGTGGCACCCTAGATCCGCTAGCAACTGGCTTGTTAATTGCCTGCACAGGCAAACAAACCAAGCAAATCATGATGTATCAAAAATTGCCTAAAGTATATACCGGCATTATTGAATTAGGTGCTACAACCGAATCCTATGATTTAGAAACTACACCCAGCAATCCTTTACCTTATGCACACATCAGTGCAGAAGAAATTGAAACAGCTAGAAAAAAATTTGAAGGCCATATCCAACAAGTGCCACCAATACATTCTGCTATAAAAAAAGATGGAAAACGCGCTTATGAGTCGGCACGAGAAGGTATTGAAATTGTTTTAGAACCTCGACAAGTAGAAATCTCACAATTCATCATAACAAAAATAGCTTTGCCGGAAGTGCACTTTGAAGTGCATTGCAGCACGGGCACCTATATTCGTTCTTTGGCGCATGATTTTGGCGCTGCCTTAAATTGCGGGGGATATTTAAAAGAATTGAGGCGAACGAAAATTGGTAATTTTTCAATTGAAGATGCTAAAACAACAGATGAGTGGATTGATTTATTAAAACCACCCAAAGTAACACAAATAAAAAATCCTGAACCGTAGTTCAGGATTTTTTTTAATACTCATCTTCGTTAAAGAAGAAATCTTCTTGCGTAGGATAGTCAGGCCAAATATCTTCAATGGCTTCATAGATCTCTCCTTCGTCATCTAATTCCTGCAAATTTTCTACAACCTCTAAAGGAGAACCAGAGCGAATTGCATAATCAATTAACTCGTCTTTAGTAGCTGGCCATGGTGCTTCTTCTAAATGAGAAGCCAATTCAAGTGTCCAAAACATATGCTATGATTTATTTTTAAATTTTTGATAATTTACGCAAATGTAAGTTTTCATTTAAAATATACAAATTTTTGTTTTTTATTATTTTCTTAAAAAGCGATAATTGTAATTTTAAATTAAAAAAAATAGTTTTTCTTTGACGTATAATAATCAAATAAGCATGCTACAAGCAGTAGATATTAAAAAACAGTACGATCAGTCCATTATCTTAAAAGGCGTATCGCTATTGGTGCAGCCAGCTGAAATGGTGGCGATTATGGGTCCTTCCGGTGCAGGGAAAAGTACGCTATTGCATATATTAGGTACTTTAGACACTGCCGATGCTGGCAGCATTAGCATTAATAACACCGCA